>TARA_R110002051_G_scaffold256073_1_pt1 | contig 18717 bp, 17 predicted proteins | sample TARA_R110002051 | Tara Oceans TARA_R110002051 (sample SAMEA4397023) | marine metagenome | biome: Polar Biome; feature: [MES] marine water layer (ENVO:01000295) within the mesopelagic zone...; material: water (ENVO:00002006), including particulate matter (ENVO:01000060) such...
CCGCAGGCGGCTTTTCTCGCCCAATTGATCGACTCCGCCCGCGCCAGTACACCGGCCTCGCCTTCACGCGAATCGCGCGCCAGCCAGTTCTATCGCGCCATCGAAACAAGCGATCTCAAACGCTTACCCATGGGCTACCGCAAATCGGTTTCGGCCTGACCTATTCGGTCCCGCCAAACTGCACGTCCCGCGCTGCGGCACGGATGGAAACGGTAAATCCGGCGATCACGTCGATCAGCGCCATGACCATCAGGATGAAAAACACCGACGTCGCGGCGTAGCCCACCAGCAGAAATTCCACGAGACAGATCACAAACACTGCAGTCGAAAGCATGTGATCGACCACCGAGGCATTGCCGAACCGTGTCGATTTGAGAATTTCGCCAAACAGCAGCACCAGCGAAACAAGCACGAAGACGTCCCCCACGCTCAACGCCCATACGCCGCCTGAGACCATGGAAATGGTCGCGAGCGGCGACATCCAGGCCGCACCGTCGGCAAAGCCGAACAGCGCCATCACATTGTAAACGATCAGGGGCAGTGCCAGGAGCGGCGGCATAAACATCGATGGGTTCCGTCGGGCAGGTGGTCTCATGGGTGCGACCCTGCCTCAAAACCCCGATTTTGGCCAGAAAAAAGGCCGGTCACCGACCGGCCCTACGTTACTTCTTGATGGTGATCGGCCCGACCATCTGCTCGGGCCGCACCTCGGCGTCGAACTCGTCACCGCTCAAAAGCCCCAGCGCAATGGCTTCCTCGCGCAAGGTCGTGCCGTTCTTGTGCGCCGTTTTGGCGATCTTAGCCGCGTTGTCGTAACCAATCTTGCGATTGAGTGCGGTCACCAGCATCAACGAATTGTTCAAATGCTCGTTGATCTTCTTGCGGTCCGGCTCAATGCCGATGGCGCAATTGTCGTTGAACGATTTGGCCGCGTCGGCCAAAAGCCTCACTGACTGGATGAAGTTGAACGCGATGACCGGCTTATAGACATTGAGCTCGAAATTGCCCTGGCTCGCCGCAAACCCAATGGTGGCGTCATTGCCCATCACCTGCGCCACGACCATGGTCATGGCTTCAGACTGAGTCGGGTTGACCTTGCCCGGCATGATCGAGGAGCCGGGCTCGTTTTCGGGAATGGTGATCTCACCCAGTCCCGAGCGCGGCCCAGAGGCCAGCCAGCGCACATCATTGGCGATTTTCATGAACGCAACCGCCAGTTGCTTTAATGCACCCGAAGCCCCGACGAACGCATCGTGCCCGGCCAGCACCGCAAACTTGTTGGGCGCCGTCACAAACTGATGCCCCGAAAGAGTCGAAATTTCCTCGGCCACCATGCGCGCATAGTCGGGGTGGGTGTTAAGCCCCGTCCCCACAGCTGTTCCCCCCAGCGCCAGTTCGCGCAATTGCGGCAAGCTCGCCTCAATGGCCTTGAGCGCCAGGTCGATCTGCGCCACCCAGCCCGAAATTTCCTGCCCCAGCGTCAGAGGCGTCGCATCCTGAAGATGGGTGCGGCCGATCTTGACCACGTCCATGAACTCCTCGGACTTTTTCGCCAGCGTGTCGCGCAGCAGCTTGACCTTGGCGAACAGCTTGTCCTCGACAATGGTCACCGCCGCGATATGCATGGCGGTGGGATAGGTGTCGTTGGAGCTTTGGCTCATATTAACATGGTCATTGGGGTGCACGGGCTTCTTGCTGCCCATCTCCCCGCCGGCCATTTCGATGGCGCGGTTGGAAATCACCTCGTTGACGTTCATGTTCGATTGGGTGCCGGACCCGGTCTGCCAGACAACCAGCGGAAAATGATCGTCGAGCTTACCGGAGATCACCTCATCGGCCGCCGCGACCACGAGGTCGCGGGTCGTTTCGTCCATAAGCCCGAGTTTTGTATTGGTGACCGCCGCAGCCTTTTTCAGAGTTCCGAAGGCATGGACGATTTCGAGCGGCATCTTTTCGCCGCCGATATCGAAATTCATCAGCGAGCGTGCGGTCTGTGCCCCGTAATATTTCTCGTTTGGAACCTCGATAGGGCCCATAGAGTCGGTTTCAGTCCGCGTGCTCATCACAATCCTCCAGTGGCTGGGTACTGGCCAATAAAAAGGCCAGTCCCTGTTTCAAGGACTGGCCGTATTCTGGACGGGCGAACCCGTCAATGGCGCTTTGGTCTAAAGCACCAGAGCTTTAAGCAATCAGTTGCCCTTGGGCTCAAGAATCTGACGGCCGCGATACATGCCGGACTTCAGATCGACATGGTGCGGACGGCGAAGCTCGCCGCTGTCCTTGTCTTCAACATAAGCTGCGCCCTTGAGCGCATCGGCCGAACGGCGGAACCCGCGCTTCATCGGCGTCGTCTTCCTTTTGGGGACTGCCATTTGACTACTCCATTTTCATGCTGCGTGCCCTGCTCAGGCAATAGAACTCTGCCGCGCCGGCCACGCCAAAACCGTTTTACCCTATTGGGATCGTGGCGCTCTATACAGGATCACCGGGGCCTTGGCTAGTCTGTCGGTCAGGAAAATCGCACGCTTTCATAGCGCCGGTGCCCCGTCGAACAGACACTCGGCCTGCGATGAAAACCGCTGCACTCTCACTTCGACAATTCCGGCCGTCCGAACCAGCCCCGACGTCGGGTTGCCGGGCCGCCGCACATGTGGATTGGGCAGCGTCACCACAAGTAGCGTGGCGCGCTGCCATGAAAAACTTTCAGCGCTTGTCCCAAACGCCGCCTGCGCTCCTGCCTCCACGCCGAACTCCCCGTTGGGGCCCCATTCTGCGATATTGAGATAGATCTCCATGATCCGCTGCTTGGGCAACACAAGATCGATGTACATGGCCAGCGGCACCTCGAGCGCTTTGCGCACCACAGAGCGCGAATTGGTCAGAAACAGGTTCCGCGCCACCTGCATGGTGATGGTCGACGCCCCCCGGGCCTCGCGTCCAGCCAGAAATTTGTCGATCTCGGTTCGCAGTGCTGCGACATTGACCCCGTGATGAGTGCAGAACTGCCAGTCTTCAGAGAGGACCACCGACGTTTTGAGCCTGTCGGAAATCTCGTCGAGATCGCGCCATATGCGCGTCACGGGCTGGCCGGTGACATATCGGCCGATCATCAGCGTGGAAACCGGCGGCACCACCCAATAGAGTGGCACCAGCACCAGCGGAATGGCCACCAGCGCCGCGGCCAGCACCAGCGGCACCGCCACCCAGGATTTCCAGCCCCGCCTTTTCCGCCGTCTGGCCAAATGTCGCCTCCCGGTTCAGTCGCAAACGAGCGCGCTTGTAGAATGGACACGGAGGCTTTAGCAAATCTTGCCATGACCGAAGATCAATTCGATTCCCAGCTTGCCGATTGCGCCACCCAGACCGAAGCGTTTCTGGCCGCCCATATTGCAACGCTCGACGCCCCCGAGCGCCTCTTGGCCGCCATCGCGCACGGTACGCTGGGCGGCGGCAAGCGCCTGCGCCCCTTCCTCGTGCGCCTTTCCGCTTCGCTGTTTGACGTGCCGCACGAAAAAAGCCTCGCTGTGGGCGCCGCACTCGAAATGATCCATTGTTATTCCCTCGTCCATGACGATCTGCCCGACATGGACCATGACGAACTCCGCCGCGGCAAACCCACCGTCTGGAAAGCCTTCGATCCGGCTCTCGCCATCCTGGCCGGCGACGCGCTTCTGACCGAAGCTTTTGCGCTCTTGTCCGATCCGCGCAGCCATCCCGATCCAGCCATCCGCGCCGAACTGGTTCTGACCCTCGCCCATGCAGCCGGATCCGCCGGCATGGTGGGTGGACAGGTCCTCGATATCGAAGGCGAAACAAACCCGCTCGACGAAGACGCGATTTTCACGATGCAGGCCAAAAAAACCGGCGCCCTGATCCGGGTGGGCGTTGAAATGGGCGCCATTCTCGGCAATGCCAACTCCACCCAGCGAGCCGAACTGATCCGCTTCGGGACCGCCGCCGGGCTCGCCTTCCAGATCGCAGATGACATCCTCGATGTCACCGCCACCTCCGATGCGCTGGGCAAGACCGCCGGCAAGGATGTGGCGCAAAACAAATCGACGATCATTGCCCGCAGCGGCCTTGATGCCGCCCGGAAGGTCTTGGACGATGCCGTAGCAAACGGTCTCGATGCGCTGGAGAATTTCGGCCCAAGCGCAGATCGCCTCCGGTCGCTCATTCGGCATTTCGCCGACCGCAGTCACTAAAGCCGCTTTTCCATGGCAATTCCGTAAGCCGGTCGCTGTTCAGGCAAGAGATCGCGTTCGCGGTACCCTCTCGCCTCATAGAACCGCCGCGCGGTTATCGTGCTGAACAGATAGGCCACTGACTCCCCCCGCGCGCTCAACATCTGTTCGAGATGAACCATCATCGCCCCCGATACGCCCATGAACCGACTCTCGGGATGCACATAGTTGAGGACGATCCCCTCCCTCTCCCGAACCCCTCCGGCGCTGGCCATGTGGCCATTGGCGAAAGCCACAAAAATCGTATTGAGCGGATCATCGATCCACTTCAAAAAGTGCTCGGGCGTCTTGTTGGAAAGCCAGTGCTCCAGCCGCTCGGCATCATTGCCATGGTCGGGTACGCAAAGCTCGACAATCGAGCGCCGCAGCAGCACAGCCGCCTCTTCGGCGTCTCCCGCCAGCGCCGGGCGAATGGTAATCGTGCTCATCGCCGCCGGCCCAAACGCCTGCCGAGCGCCGATCCCGCAATGCGCGCCCGCTCGATACGAAGGGCGAACCCCTTTTCGTTTTCCATGAACCGCTCAAACCCAAGCTTTTCATGGAACGCCAATGACAATGTATTGGTGCGATAGACATGGCTTTCGAGCGTCTCGATACCCTTGTCTTCCATGATAGCCGCCATCCGCCGCCCGATTTCGGCCAGAACCGATGCGTTGCGATGCGCCGGATCGACACTGAACGCACCGACAAACCAGCGCCCCTCCGCCAGCGGCCAGAAATAGGTATGAGCCACATGCCGGCCATTCCGCTCGACGCAGATCAGTTGGGATTTTTCGAGCGATGCCGCAACCTTTTGCCGATAATCCGCAACATCAAACGCGTCGCCCGCTTCTGTCGTGTGATCAGCCAAAACCCGCGAATCAAGCGTTACAATGCTATCAAGGAGAACAGAGCTCATTCCGCCGCTGGCTTGGCCCGCCCTGCCCCGAACCGGTTTTCAATATAATCGGCAACCATGCGCTTGAACTGGTCGGCAACATCGGCGCCCTTGAGCGTCGTCACCTTCTGGCCCTCTATAAACACAGGCGCCGATGGCGTTTCCCCGGTGCCGGGCAGCGAAATGCCGATATCGGCGTGCTTGGATTCCCCCGGCCCGTTGACGATGCACCCCATCACCGCAACGCTCATGGCCTCAACGCCAGGATATTTCTCCCGCCATTCAGGCATTGAGGTTGAGAGATGGTCCTGGATATCTTTTGCCAAAGTCTGAAACGTCGTCGACGTCGTCCGGCCGCAACCGGGGCAAGCCGCTACCACAGGCACGAACTGACGAAACCCCATTGTCTGGAGCAATTCCTGCGCCACCTTGACCTCAAGCGTCCGGTCGCCGTCCGGTTCGGGGGTCAGCGAAATGCGGATCGTATCGCCAATACCCTGCTGCAGCAGGATGCCCAGCGCCGCCGAGGAGGCGACGATCCCCTTGGACCCCATTCCCGCTTCGGTTAGTCCCAGATGCAGCGCGTAATCGCAACGCACCGCCAGTTCCTGATAGACCGAAATCAGCTGCTGGACGTCCGACACCTTGGTCGACAGGATGATCTTGTCGCGTCCCATGCCCAGCTCTTCGGCCCGCTCGGCCGAAAGGATCGCCGAGCGGATGATGGCTTCGCGCTGAACATGCGCTGCGCTCCAGGGATCGGTCCGGCCCGCGTTTTCATCCATCAGAACGGTCAGCAATTCCTGATCGAGCGAGCCCCAATTGACCCCGATCCGCACCGGCTTGTCGTACCGGTTGGCGATCTCGATCATCTGGGAGAATTGCTTGTCGCGCTTGTCCTTGAAGCCAACATTGCCCGGATTGACCCGGTACTTGGCCAAAGCCTCCGCACACGCGGGATGGTCGGACAGCAGCTTGTGCCCGATATAGTGGAAATCGCCCACCAGCGGCACGTTGACACCGCGCACCATAAGCCGGTCGCGGATATGAGGCACCGCAGCGGCGGCCTCGTCCCGGTCCACGGTAATGCGGACAATCTCCGAACCGGCCCTCGCCAGCGCCGCGACCTGACGCACTGTTGCATCGATATCGGCGGTGTCGGTATTGGTCATCGACTGGACCACAATGGGGCCGCCGCCTCCCACCATCACTCCGCCGACATCGACCCCGACCGTTGTTTTGCGCTGCGCTGGACCTGACATGACCCGTACTCTTTGTTCTCGTCGAACACATAAGCCTTCACAAAGACCAGTGCAATGTTACACCCGTGCGACCAGGAGTGCTTCCAGGATAAGTGAGCACCACTTATCCGGTTCGGAAGCACGACCAATAAAGACTGCGAGAAATTGAAGCGATTCCAAGAAGCGCTGAAATGCTTTAGCGGCCTTGAACGCTGCTCGCCGATCCCTATCTAAAACTCATGATAAAGAACCTCGCTTCCCTCCTGCTGCCTCGCTTCCTGCGGTTTCGCAAGGAAGCACTTTTGCTCTGGAAGGCCTTCTGGTCGCCGGGCACCCCGCTCTATCTCAAGTTCGCGACCTTTGCGGCCGCGGCCTATCTGGTCTGGCCCATCGATCTGATCACGGATTTCATTCCGCTGCTCGGTTGGGTCGACGACATTATTCTGGTGCCGCTCCTGGTCAGTTGGATCGTTTCGCGCCTGCCGGTAACCGCACCGGTTCGCGCGCGCCGGGACGGCCCGATCATTGATGGAACGGCGCGCCGTATGTAAAATAGCCTGTCCGCGGGAACCATTTGTCCCTCACAAAAGTTTTACGGGCCATAATGGTCACTGTGAGGGAATTTGAAAAATGGGCCTTTCGACAATTCTGATTATCATTTTGATTTTGCTTTTGATCGGCGCTTTGCCCACTTGGGGATATTCACGCGCCTGGGGCTACGGCCCGACCGGTATTCTCGGTGTCATTCTGGTCGTTATCCTCATCCTGATGTTGATGGGTACGATCTAGCTGTTTGACGGCCCGCGCATCCTTTCTGGTGCGGGCTGTCCTTCCCGGGGATTCCGGGCTCTATGATTGATCTCCTCCCCTTGGACGGCCCGGATTTTCCGCGCCGTCCTTTTTTAGTCCAGCCGGATCAAGAGGTCCTTGGCATCGATCTGATCGCCGGGCTTGACGAGAACTTCGGCCACGGTCCCGTCGGCCTCGGCGTGCAGCGCGGTTTCCATCTTCATGGCTTCGATCGAAAGCAGCACATCGCCAGCCTCGACCTTCTGGCCTGCTTGCACGGCCAACGATGAGACAACCCCCGGCATGGGTGCGCCAACCTGTTTGACATCGCCTGTTGTCGCCTTGGGGCGGGCAACGATGTCGCCGGCCTTGAGCCGGTCAGGAACGGCCACGGCGCGAGGCTGACCGTTGAGGTCGAAAAACACCCGCACCATGCCCTTTTCATTGGTTTCCGACTGGCCGAGGAACTGGACCACCATGGTCTTGCCCTTTTCGAGATCGACCATAATCTCGTCGGCCGGATTAAGTCCGTAAAAATAGACGGGCGTGGGCAGCACTTCGGTCGGCCCGTAAAGGTCCTGGGCCTTGGCGAATTCGGCAAAGACTTTCGGATACATGAGATACGAGGCAAGCCGGAAATCGTCGATTTCCATGCCAGAGGCCTCCTCGGCCTTCTTGCGCTCTGCTTCGAGATCAGCCGGAGCCAGCCCCTTGCCGGGACGCTCGGTCAGGGCCTTCTTCCCCTTCAGAACCTTTTTTTGCAGCGCCTCAGGAAACCCGCCAGTCGGCTGGCCCAGATCGCCGGCAAAAAACCCGATCACCGAATCGGGGAACGACACATCCTTTTCAGGGCTCTCGACGTCGGCACGCTTGAGACCCGATGACACCATGGCCAGCGCCATATCGCCCACCACTTTGGAGCTTGGCGTCACCTTGACGATATCACCAAACATCTGGTTGACGTCTGCATAGGTCTGGGCGACTTCGTGCCAGCGGGTTTCCAGCCCCATCGAGCGGGCCTGTTCCTTGAGATTGGTGAACTGCCCGCCCGGCATTTCGTGCAGATAGACCTCGGAAGCGCCGCCCTTCAAGTCACTCTCAAAGGCGCGATACTGCGTGCGCACCGCTTCCCAGTAAAACGAGATTTCTCTTATCGCCTTCGGCGAAAGCTGCGCGTCGCGCTCGGTCCCTTCAAGCGCGGCGACCAGAGACCCAAGAGTGGGCTGGCTCGTCGTGCCCGAAAACGAATCCATCGCCGCATCGACCGCGTCCACTCCGGCCTCACAGGCCGCAAGCACCGTCGCCGCCGAAGCCCCCGACGTGTCGTGGGTATGGAAATGAATCGGTAACCCGATCTCTCTTTTAAGCGTCGCAAACAGCTTTTTGGCCGCCGGCGCCTTCATCACCCCGGCCATGTCTTTGATGCCCAGCACATGCGCGCCCGCAGCTTCGAGTTCCTTGGCCAGCCCAACATAGTATTTCAGATCATATTTTGCCCGGTCCGGGTCGAGCATGTCGCCGGTGTAGCACACGACGCCCTCGCAGACCTTGCCGCTCTCGATCACCGCATCCATGGCGACCCGCATGTTCTCGACCCAGTTGAGGCAATCGAACACCCGAAAAATATCGATTCCACCTTCAGCGGCCTTTTTGACAAAGAACTGCACGACATTGTCGGGATAATTGGTGTAACCGACACCATTCGCCCCGCGCAGCAGCATCTGGGTCAGAATGTTGGGCGCCCCCTCGCGAATCTTTTTCAGCCGCTCCCATGGATCCTCGTTCAGAAACCGCATGGAAACGTCAAACGTCGCCCCGCCCCAACATTCGAGCGAAAACAGGTCAGGCAGGCCGCGACTATAGGCCTTGGCGATCTTTTCCATGTCGAAGGTGCGCATGCGGGTGGCCAGAAGGCTCTGGTGCCCGTCGCGCATCGTCGTGTCGGTGAACAGCACCCGATTTTGCGCCTTCATCCAGTCAGCCAGCCCCTTGGCGCCATCGCGCTCGAGGATCTGCCGGCTGCCCTCGACGACGGAAAGCGGCGGATATTCCGGGATCACCGGCGCCGCCGCATTGGTTGGCGGCCTTGGCCGGTCACGCACTTCGGGGTGACCGTTGACCGTCACATCGGCGATATAGGTCAAAAGCTTGGTCGCCCGATCCTTGCGCTTTTCGATATCGAACAGCTCGGGCGTCGTGTCGATAAACCGCGTTGTATAGGTGTTGTCGCGGAATTTGGGGTGCGAAATGATGTTTTCGAGGAACGCAAGATTGGTCGACACGCCGCGAATGCGGAATTCGCGCAGCGCCCGGTCCATCCGCGCAATCGCTTCTTCAGGCGTCGGCGCCCAGCAGGTCACCTTTTCCAAGAGCGGGTCGTAGAACCGGGTGATGATCGCGCCCGAATAGGCCGTCCCGCCATCGAGCCGCACGCCGAACCCGGTCGCCCCGCGATAGGCCGTTATCCGCCCGTAATCGGGGATGAAGTTTTCTTCGGGGTCTTCAGTGGTAACCCGGCATTGCAGGGCATGGCCATGCAAAACGATGTCCTTTTGTTCAGGCACTCCCGATTGCGGCGTCCCGATGACCGCCCCGTCCATAACCCTGATCTGCGCCTTGACGATATCGATGCCCGTGACCTCTTCGGTCACCGTGTGCTCGACCTGAATGCGCGGATTGACCTCGATGAAGTAGAACTCGTCGGTCTGGGCATCCATCAGGAACTCGACGGTCCCCGCACAGCGGTAACCCGCCTCATTGCCCAGCTTCAGCGCCGCATCTGTCAGCGCCTTGCGGGTCTCTTCCGAGAGGTACGGCGCCGGCGCGCGCTCAACCACTTTCTGGTTGCGCCGCTGTACCGAACAATCGCGCTCGAACAGATGCACCAGATTGCCGTGATCGTCGCCGAGCAGTTGCACCTCAACGTGCCGGGCCTTTTCAACAAGCTTTTCGAGATACATCTCGTCCTTGCCGAACGCCGCCTTGGCCTCACGCTTGCCTTCGGACACTTCGGACCGCAGTTGCTTGGGGTCGGTGATGCGTCGCATGCCGCGTCCGCCGCCGCCCCAACTCGCCTTGAGCATGAGCGGATAGCCGATCGCATCGGCCATTTTGGCCACTTCATCAAGATCGTCGGGCAAAGGGTCTGTGGCCGGGACCACCGGCACGCCCGCCTTGATCGCCATATTGCGTGCCGCGACCTTGTTGCCCAGATCGCGCATGGTCTGGGCTTTCGGCCCGATAAAGATGATTCCTGCATCCTCGCACGCATCGGCAAATTCAGGGCTTTCCGACAACAGCCCGTAACCGGGATGGATGGCATCGGCACCCGAAATTCGGGCCACGCGAATATATTCGTCGATCTGCAGATAGGCTTCCACCGGCCCCTTGCCCTGCCCGATCAGATACGCCTCGTCCGCCTTGAACCGATGCAGCGCCAGCTTGTCCTCTTCAGCAAACACAGCAACCGTTTTCAGCCCCAGCTCATTGGCGGCCCGGAACACCCGGATCGCGATCTCTGAGCGGTTGGCGACGAGAATCTTCTTGATGGCCATGGACTGGGAAACCCCCTGCTAGAGCGTGTCGGGGCGCATGGGAACACACGCCCGCAGATCGTGTTGCCGTCACTAAAACCGGCCGCCATACGGCCGGACGAAACCCCGTGCCAACGGGGAAAGGGCCCTGGGCAACCGGGCGGTCAGGAAATCGGCTTATCCAGATGCGCGGCCAGATGACTCATGTCGTAGCCGGCCCCGGCCGCGGCATCGATGATTGCGTCCGATGTTTCGGTGCCCGCCTGGCTGAGCGCCCACAGCGTCGTCGAGCGCGTACCGGAGCGGCAAAATGCAAACACCGGCCCGCCGCTCTCATCGAGCGCATGCCGGGTGGCGGCCACCATGTCGGGGGTCACGCCCTCGCGGCCCATGGGAATTTCGTAATAGCCAAGCCCAGCCGCCTTTGCAGCTGTCGCGATTTCGGCACCTGCCGGCTGGTCCGGTGCCTCATCATCGGGGCGGTTGTTGATGATCGAGACAAAGCCCGCCTGCTTGATCGTCTCGACATCGGACGGCAGGATCTGCCCCGAAACGCTCACGCGGTCATTGATCTTTCTGATATCCAAAACCCGGTCTCCCTGACGCCGAAAAGTTCCTACCACTCACCGCTCTTATAGCCATCAAGGCCACCGGTGCGCAACAGAACCCACAAGGGTCAGGCCGCTTTGATTGCCGCGTCTTCGGCTTCGATCTTGGCTTTAAGCGGTTGTGGCCGGCCCAAAAGAAAGCCCTGGAACCCCGTGCAGCCCAACTCAACCAGCGCCGCATGCTGCTCGGGCGTCTCCACGCCCTCGGCAATCACCTCGATCCCCAACCCTTTGGCGATCTTGCAGATCGATTCAACAATCATCGAATCCACCGGCCGCGAAGTGATTTCAGCGACATAAGCCCTGTCGATTTTCAGGATGTCAAAAGAGAGATCGCGCAGATAACCAAGGCTTGCATGCCCGGCCCCGAAATCATCGACAGCTATGCGCACGCCCAGCGCCCGCAGGAATTCGAGATTCTTTCGCTCGGCAGAATTCTTGTGCAATGGCGCCGTTTCGGTAATCTCGACAATGAACCGCTCGCCCATCAGCCCTGCCGCAGCAATCTCCTCTGCAAACCGCGCGGCATAATCGGGATGGCGCAGTTCTGCAGCCGATACATTGATCGCCACCACCTTCGTGGGCAGCCGCGGGACATCGGCACAAACCCGCCGCAGAACCCATTGCCCGAGCTTGGCGATCAGATCGGACTGTTCGGCAATCGGAACGAACGCTCCGGGCGAAATCATCCCCCGCACCGAATGCCGCCAGCGCACCAGCGCCTCGACAGAACGCTGTCTTCCATCCTGGCCAAAGACCGGCTGATAGTGGATTTCGAGCTCATCCATAAGGATCGCCGCCCGCAATTCTCGCTCGATAAAGCGCTGATAGCGCTCCTCGCTGAGCAACTCGCGTTCAAAGGCGATCACCCGCCCGCGTCCGCCATTCTTGCCCTTGTAAAGGGCAAGGTCGGCCTTTGAAATCAGCGTGTCCGCATCGCCCGCATCGCCGGGTGCCGTAGCAATTCCCATTGTGGCCGACAGTCGCACATCGCGTCCAGCCAAAGGTTCGGGACGGTCGAGCGTTTCGAGCACCCGGTCTCCTAGCCGTTTGAGCGCCGCCTTGGAACTGACCCCCGACAGTGCCACGGCAAATTCGTCCCCACCCAACCGGCCAATCACCGCGCCGGGCACCAATTCCTCGAGCGTCCGCACCAACCGCACCAGCGCCTGGTCTCCTGCCGCATGCCCCGTTCCGTCGTTGATGGCTTTGAGATGATCCATATCGATCTGGATATAGGCGACCGGCATCCGCTCGGCCTCCCGCACCATGTCCCGCAGCCGGTCGAGAAAATATTTGCGGTTGAACGCTCCGGTGAGCGCGTCACGGTTGAGAGAAGCCAGCAGATCGCGCCGCCGGGTTTCGGCAAGGCTGAGCGCCCTGCGCAACGAAAAATAGCCCCATACGATGATCGCGAGGAGCGCCAGCCCGGCAATGGCCACCACCGGCAAAACCACTTCTGCGTGCCTTGCGCCCAACCAGCCGGCAATCAGCGCTTCAAGCGCCGTGAACACGATAAGGCAGCCGGCCGCCCCTGCGGCAAAGGCAGTTCCGCGATAGACGGCCAAGATATTGGTGAGGGAAAGTTCTGTACGCATGCAACGCCACGACCGCTTGTTCGGCCCGACCATACGCAGCGCGTTTTAACGCAAGGTGAATATCGAAAAATATTTCCAAGAAATCAATAACTTGCGCCAGAAATCCACTGACAGACTCCGGCAATCCACCATCATCGGACCATTATGTGACAGTCCTGCGACAACGCTCTGAAACCCGGTCTCATGGTTAGGGATTTCTTATGGCGCCGTTGCACCGTCCTCCGATTCGGCCCCGTCCACCCAGTCCTGCCATACATCGCGTCCAGTGATCAGAAAATTCTGCGCCACGGCTTCCGCACTCGCATCGTTCTCGGCTTGCCAGGCCAAAAGCCGGTTCATTTCATCGAGCGGCATGGAGGCGCGCGCAAAATAATCGGCAACATCGGGCGTATCTGAAAAGAGCCATTCGGCCACCGCAATCACAACGGTGTCGGGCGCAAACCCCGATCCTCCGAATGGCACGCAATCGCGAATGGCCATGCATTGGGCATTGCCCGCATCGAATCCGCCCATGTCGAGCGGAACGAGATCAAGCCGGTCAATAAGTGCGTTGGGTTGCCAGTAATAGGTCAGCACCGGCTGGCGCTGGCTGACCGCATCGGTAATTGCCCCATCCATGGCGAACCTGTCGAGCGGCTCGACGATATCGAATCGTTCATCAAGCCCGAGCCCCGCGGCCATGTTCCTGTTGATGATCGCGCAAGCCCAGTCGGCGGGACACGAATAAAGTTCGGCCCGGCTTTCACCTGCCGGAACGAACACCTGCCAATGGTCCATGATGTCGTCGGCGGCTGCCAGCCCGCTGTTGTTTTCCATAACATAGGAGGGTACGAACCAGGCCTCCAGCGCGCCACCGGTAAAGGTGGAAGCCGCGGCCCGCGCACTCGACGCTTGCATGGCTCCGTTCCACACCTCGGCCTGTCGAGAGACCCACAACTCGGGCGCCACCGCCGGTTGCTGCGTGGTCGCCATCGATGCCAGCGTTGCTTCGGGTTCCCCCGGCACCAACCGCACTGCGCATTGATATTCGACCCGCAAGAGCGTCGCGTGGATATTGGCCAGAATTGCCGCCGATGGCCAGCCCATTTCGGCAATGGTGATCTCGCTGCTGCCGCAAGGCGGTTGCGGTGCGGATTCGGCGCTGGCAGGAGCTGCCTCGCCCGCTCCGCCCGAGCTATCGAGCACTTGCACCTGCCCATACCCCGTTGCCGGCACAAAGCCGATCACCGCCACAAGGACATGGGCCATCTTGATCCGCATCGGCCACCTGCCTCCCTGAATGATCAACGATCATAACTGGCAAATGCCCACCCGTTAAGCAACTGTAGGCTCAAGAAAATTCGTGCCAAAACCTGATGACTCCATAAACGCAACTGTGCAATGGTACCGTCTGGAGCGGGTCCAGCGAGTGGACCTTTTTCCAGTTGGGCTGTCCGAACCGAAAAGATCGCACTGGGATTTTGACCACCATGCGGCACGGGAGGGGCATGGCACGACCAAACTCTTGAGGGATATCATGCGTCATATCAAAAAATCTCTGACCCTTGCGGTCGCCGCAGGCGTTCTTTCGATGGCGGCGCCCGCCGTCGCACAGGATGTCACGATCGGCTTTATGGGCGGCTTCACTGGCCCCATTGAAAGCCTTGCGCCCCCGATCTTTGCCGGCGCCGAACTGGCCGTCCAGCAGGTCAACGATCAGGGTGGCATACTTGATGGCGGCACGTTCTCGATCGTTTCGGCCGACGGCGCCTGCGATGCGACCGCCGCAGCCAACGCGACCGACCGTCTGGTCAACACCGACCAGGTGAGCGCCATTGTGGGCGGGCTTTGCACCGGTGAAACCATAGGTGGCGCCAATTCTGCCGCCATTCCCGGTGGCGTCGTCATGATCTCGCCCGCCTCCACTGCGCCGGCCCTGACCACGCTCGAAGACAACGACCTTGTCTTCCGCACCACCCCCTCCGATGCCTTCCAGGGCCAAAAGCTCGCCGAGCTGCTTTTGTCCAAGGACATCACCGAAATTGCGCTGACCTATGTCAACAACGACTATGGTTCGGGTTTTGCTTCGGCTGTCACCGAGGCCTATGAAGCTGGGGGCGGCACCATCGCAGCCAACCTGGCCCATGAAGACGGCAAGGCCGATTATCGCGCCGAGCTGGGCAATTTGGCCTCCTCGGGCGCCCAAACCCTCGTTGTCCTCGCCTATGCCAATTCATCGGGTCAGACCCTGCTGCGTCAGGCGTTGGAATCGGGCAACTTCGTCACCTACGTTGGTGGTGACGGCATGGTCGGCGACGACTTGTTCACCGGTATCGATGCTGGCAGCGTGGAAGGCATGATCGCCACCCGCGCCGGTGCGTTCGAAGGCGAAAGCGCAACGGTTTACGCCGATCTGGCCACCGCCGCCGGGCTGACCCCGAACGACGTTTACGCTCCCCAGTCCTACGATGCGGCCTTCCTTCTGGCCCTCGCCATCGAAAAGAACGGCTCGGCTGACCGGGAAGGCCTCTCCGCCGCCCTGCGCGAAGTCTCCTCGGCTCCGGGCGAAACCATCCTTCCGGGCGAATGGGAAAAGGCCAAGGAACTGATCGCGGCCGGCACCGACATCGACTACCAGGGCGCCGGCGGCGACCTGGACTTTGATGATGCGGGCGATGTTGACGGCGTCATCGTCGAAATGACCGTCGAAGGCGGCTCGTTCGTCGAAGTTGGCGTCATCGAATAAGCCGACCAGGACCCCAATACGAAAAGCCCGGGAGCGATCCCGGGCTTTTTCTTTTTTGCTTTCCCTTTGGGGAGAAAGGACCTGCCCAGTTGCTTGACCAGGGGGCGGAGACCCTCACATGACCCCCGAACCGGACGCCGTTCTAGTCTTTGCGTTTGATATGCTCGGGCAACAGCCCCTTGGGCGCAAACCGCAGGGCAATGGTCACCACCAGCCCCAGAACGAAAATCCGCATCTGTACGGCACGAGTTTCGATGTCGGGAATTTCGCCCCAGCCCATCGAGGACGACCAGTTGCTCAGGGCACCGAACAGGCCCGTCGCCACCTGCTCGGAGAGCATCCAAACGACATAGATGAACAGCCCGCCAAAAAGCGCCCCGAAATTGTTGCCGGCTCCACCCACGATCAGCATCACCCAGATGATGAAGGTGTGGTTGATCGGCTGGTAGCTCGAGGGGTCATAGATGCCCACGAACGAAACGAGGATCGCCCCGCCAATGCCCATGAGCACCGAGCCGAAAATGAAAATCTCAAGTTGCCGCCCCGTTACATCCTTGCCCATCGATGCCGACGAGATGTGATTGTCACGAATGGCCCGCATCATGCGACCCCATGGCCCCTGATACGCCCTGTGGATCAAGAACAGCGCCACAATGACGATAGCCACCACCAGCGCGAGAAACCCGGCCCGCGCGTAAACAAAGCTGTCGGTGATCGAAACACCAAACTCCTGATAGTATTGCGGATTGGGTACCGGCCAGGGAATGGGCGAAACCGTTAGCGTGCCGCGCGTCAGCCATTCCATGTTGCGGATCACAGCCCGCAAAATTTCGGCAATCCCGATGGTCGCAATCGCCAGATAATCGGCCCGCAGCCCAAGGCTGACCTTCCCCACCAGAAACCCGATCAGCCCGGCCAGAATACCCCCGAAGGCCCAGCCAAGGATCACCGGCAGGCCCAGCCCACCGACCCAGCCGGCGGTCGAGGTGATAGTGTTGGCGACCGGATCCATCTGCGTACGGAAGATAACATAGGCGGCAAACCACGCGACAACGATCACCGCCCCGCGCCATTTGCCCGTTATTCCGAACCGCTGCACGCGATGGGCGAAAAAGATGATGATCGCCCCGATCGCCGCCGCGATTGCGGTGCGCCCGAGCAGCATCGGGCCCTCGGATTCCCAGAACGCCGCGTTGACCGGAAAGGAGATGAAGGTGACGGCAAACCCGCCCACCATCAGCATGCCCAGAATGCCGAAATTGAACAGCCCGCCAAAGCCCCACTGGATATTGAGCCCCATGGCGATCAGCGCAAAGGCGAAGGCCTCCACCATCAGCCGCACGGTGAACGGGGTGCCCATCATCACACCCACGAAAACGATCAGCGCAAACAGCGCTGCAAACAGCCCGATATAGCGCGCGGTCATGTGGAGGCTCCCCTGAAGATTCCCGTTGGCCGCACCAGAAGCACGACGACCAGGATCACGAAGGCGACGGTGAGTTTGTATTCGGACTGAACCAGGGTCAGCGAAGCGGGGATGTCAAACCAGAGGACATCGCGGAACGGGCGTAGCAGAACCGACCAATTGAACACCGCCAGCGTTTCCGCAAATCCCAGAACGAACCCGCCAGCAATTGCCCCATAGGCATGCCCCAACCCGCCTAGGATGGCTGCTGCAAAGATCGGCAACACGATATTGAAGGCCAGATCGGGTTTCAGTGTTACATCGAGCGCCAGCATGGTGCCCGCCAGGCAAGCCAGCGCACCCGCAATCACCCATGTCACCCGCACGACGAGCTTGGTGTTGATGCCTGAAACCTTGGCCAGGTCGGGATTGTCGGCCATAGCCCGCATCCCCTTGCCTAACCGCGAGCGGGTGAGAAAGTAGTGCAGGGCAATCACGGCGATAGCGGTCGAAGCCACCAGCCAGACCTGCGGCTCTGTAAAGGTGATGGGCCGGGTGACCCCCTCGAAGGGCAATTCGATCCGGAAAATCTGCTTGGGTTCGGTATCGAAGAACGAGCGCGTCTCCACCCCGAAAAACAGCCGGATCAGCCCCTGGATCATCATGGTGACCCCTATAGAGGCGATCAGCAATGTCACCGGTTTTGCCCCGCGGGCCCGAAGCGGCGCATAAAACCCTTTGTCGATCCCCAGCGCCAGCCCCGCCGCCAGCATCATGGCCAGCGGCACCACCAGCACACCGGTCGGAATGGGTGTCACGATCCCCAGCGCCGTCAAAACGCCGGCCAGGATAAAGGTGATGAACGCCCCCATGGTCATCATGTCGCCATGGGCGAAATGGGCAAACCGCAGGATACCGAAAATCAGCGTCACGCCCACGGCGCCCAGTGCATAGACCGAGCCCAGCACCACCCCGCCGATCAGCGCCTGATTGAAGAAAAAGATAAGATCGTTCATGCTTTCATCAGCTCCGGATCACCCGCCAAGAAAGCTCTTGGCCACATCCGGATCGTCGAGCAATTCCTGCCCGGTTCCGGTGAACCTGTTCTGTCCGCTGGTCAGAACGAACCCCTTGGTCGCGAACGCCAGCGCCTGACGCGCATTCTGCTCGACCATCAGGATACCAACGCCCGCGGCGTTGATCTTGACCACCTGTTCGAAAATTTCCATCATGTAGCGCGGCGAAAGCCCGGCCGATGGCTCATCGAGCATCAACAGTTTCGGCCGGCTCATCAGCGCCCGCCCCATGGCCACCATCTGGCGCTGTCCGCCCGACAGTTCGCCCGCCGGCTGTTTGCGCTTGGCCTTGAGATCGGGAAACATCTCATAGACCATATCGAGACTTTCGGTGATGTCGTCGCGCCGCACGAAGGCGCCCATCTCGAAATTCTCTTGTACCGACATTGAGGTAAAGACGTTGTGCTCCTGGGGCACGAACGAAAGCCCCATCGGCACCAGCCGGTCGGCCTCGAAATTGGTCACATCCTGTCCACCGAATGTCACGGTCCCGCCCGTAACGGTCAAAAGCCCGAAGATAGCCTTCAGAGTGGTCGATTTGCCCGCCCCGTTCGGCCCAACGATCACTCCGATATCGGACGCGTCGATCGCCATATTGACGCCATTGAGGATCGGCGCCCC
>TARA_R110002051_G_scaffold312629_1_pt1 | contig 18704 bp, 8 predicted proteins | sample TARA_R110002051 | Tara Oceans TARA_R110002051 (sample SAMEA4397023) | marine metagenome | biome: Polar Biome; feature: [MES] marine water layer (ENVO:01000295) within the mesopelagic zone...; material: water (ENVO:00002006), including particulate matter (ENVO:01000060) such as......
ACCTGCGGACCTTCGCGACGCCGGTGTTTACAGTCAGCGTCATCATGATGGGCATCTCAATGATGGCCATGTTCGGTTCACTCATCCTGCTGCCCATCTACATGCAAAACGTGCTGGGGCTCGATGCATCCCAGACCGGGCTGACCCTGCTGCCGGGCGGTCTGGTCATGGGTCTGATGGCGCCCTTCGTTGGCCGTCTTTTCGACAGGTTCGGGCCGACAGTGCTGCTCGTACCTGGAGCCACATTGGTGAGCGGGGTGCTTTGGGGCATGACGACGCTGGATCAGTTCACGTCGATCTATTTCATCCTCGGGCTTCACATCACGCTTAGCCTGGGGCTGGCGCTAATGTTTACCCCGCTGTTCACCTCAAGCCTGGGTTCGCTGCCCCGGCATCTCTATTCCCACGGCAGCGCGGTGATCGGCACCATCCAGCAAGTCGCCGGCGCGGCAGGCATCGCATTGTTCGTTTCGCTTATGACCTTGCGTACTGCCGACCTGGTCGCCGATGGCGCCGAGGCTCTCCCGGCCATGGCGCAGGGAATTCAACTGGCGTTCCTGTGCGGCGCAATCATCTCGATGTTTGCGATCGTGGCGGCATTTTTCATTCGCCGCCCGCCGGCACAACCCATGGGCGCCGAGCCGGTGCCCGGGCACTGATCGGAAGAAACCAGGACTTGAAAAAAAGGCGCTGCCCCAGGGTGGCGCCTTTTTTCTGGCCGACTTTGGCCGATTTGACTGGCTACAAGAACGTACCGTTCACAAAATCCCAACTTGAGTTAAATCGCGTAAGGGTTATCAACGGGGCTGGTTTTGTAAAAGCGCGTACATTGGCCACGAGCCAATAGTCTTGGGGGACAGCTGAAACCGTCAGACGAATTTTCAGTTCGCGGAGTTGAAAGGCTTTGCGAAGGAAGGCCTCTTCTATGTCCAAAACGGTTCTTGTTCTCGGTGGCGATGGCTTTTGTGGCTGGCCGACTTCGCTTCATCTTTCGGCTCTTGGATATGAAGTCGTCATCGTCGACAATTTCGTGCGCCGTACTATTGCGAAAGAACTTGATGCACCGAGTCTGACACCGATCGCCAGCATCGATGAACGTTTGAACACTTGGAAAGATGTCAGCGGGCACGATATCGACGTCGTCGAACTCGACATCGCTCAAGACTATCCCGAACTCCGCCGCTTGCTGGCCTCGGTAAGGCCCGATGCAATCGTGCATTTCGCCGAGCAGCGTGCCGCGCCCTATTCGATGCGTGACGCCGCGCACAAGGCCTATACTGTCGACAATAACGTAAACGGCACCCACAATTTGCTGGCCGCGATGGCCGAATTGGGCCTCGACACCCACCTTGTCCATCTCGGGACGATGGGGGTCTATGGTTACGGGGGCGATGGGCTGGAAATTCCCGAAGGCTATCTCGACGTCACGATCGATGGCCCCGATGGCGCCCGCTATCCACGCAAGATCCTCTATCCCACCAAGCCGGGCAGCATTTATCACCTGACCAAGTCCATGGATCAGTTGATGTTTCAGTTCTATGCCGGCAATGACCATTTGCGGATCACCGATCTGCATCAGGGCATCGTCTGGGGCACCCAGACCGAGGAAACCCGCCTCGCTCCCGCACTCATCAACCGCTTCGACTATGACGGCGATTTCGGTACCGTACTCAATCGCTTTCTGATGCAGGCCGCCGCCGGCCATGCGCTGACCGTCCATGGGACGGGCGGGCAGACCCGTGCCTTCATCAACATTCAGGACACCGTACGCTGCATTGCCCTGGCGCTGGCCAATCCGCCCGCTGCCGGCGAGCAGGTCCGTATCATCAATCAGGTCGCCGAAACCCGCCGCGTGCGCGATCTTGCCGAACTGGTTTCCGAACTCACCGGGGCGGACATCGAATATGTCGATAATCCGCGCGGCGAGGCGGCCGAAAACGATCTGGTCGTCTCCAACGCAACGCTGAAAAACCTGGGCCTCGAGCCGATCCTGTTGCGCGATGCGTTGCTGACCGAGACCGTCGATATTGCCCTGCGCTTTATCGAGCGGGCCAATCTCAACACGATTCCGGCAACGGCGCTGTGGTCCGGCCGGGCCGAGCGTGAAATCTCCCAGCTCGAAGCACCGCGAATCGCCCAGCGATGAAAGACTTTCTGCGGCTGCTGTTTATCGCAGTTCTGAGCTTTATGATCGTCGGCCTCGCGGTGGCTTATACGCGCGATAGCGATGTGCTGGCCCGGCTAACCTCGGCCGTCGACACAGCGGCGCTGCCGCAGCTGGAATTATCGGTCGCGGAGCCCGAATCGGCCGAGCAGGAGTCCGCCACTGAAATCTGGATTCCTCGCCCCCGAGCCGATCAATGGATCGGATTGGCCGGCTTTCCCGATTCGACCGAAATCCGCTTTGCTTTGCCCGCCGGCGTCAATTTTACTGCCGGCGCGCTTCGCCTCGCTTTTGATGTGCAATTGGGCATGCAAGGCGACGGGCGCATGACCATCAACGTTGATGGCGTACGCCGGGGCGAAGTGGTGCTCGATCCGGGACAGTCACGTCACGAAGTCGAAATCGCCCTCGAACAGAACGACTTGCTGTCCGATGTCGTGGTCGTGACATTCGAGGGACGCGGTACGACCAGCACGGGACAGATATGTCCGGCGGATGCCGCCAATTCCGGCGCGGCGGTCACCCTGAGCGATGACAGCGGGCTGGCCCTGTTGACCGACGATCCGGTCGATACAAGGGCTGTCAGGATCGCCACGATGTCCGATCCGGCTTGGTTGGCCCTGGGAGCCGAGACCGGCACACAGGCGCTGGCGATCTGGGCGCGGCAGGATTTCGCCCGCAAGGGTATGGAAGTGCGGTTTGCCGCCAATGACACAGTGCCCGACATCGTCATGGCACAAGGCACCCAGCCAGCTCTCGCGCTCGACGCCGAGGGCCATCTAGCGATAGCTGGGGAAGCGGGGATCGAAGGGGTGCTTGCGGCGCGCATGCCGGCAGCGATACGGCCCGTGCCCGACGCATGGCCAGTAACCGTCGACAAGCTCTCGGCCGAAACCCTGCTCAAGAATTTCCGCGGCTCGCGGCGCTGGACAATCCCTTACGCCCTTGCCGATCTGCCCGACGGCCTGATGCCACGGCGCTTTGCCCTTGAGCTCAAGACTTCGACGCTTGCTCCAGGCAATGACTGGGTGGTGCGCGTTTCGCTCAATGGCAATCTGCTCGAGACCGGGCGCTTTAACGGGCAGGGCGATACCATTTCTCTCGATGTGACATTGCCGTCCGGTATCCAGACCCTGTCGAACACCATTCTTGTCGAACTTATCGACACCACCCCCAATGATTCCATTTGCCGGGTCGGCCCCGATGCCCAGGCCCAATTGCTGCCCACCTCGCGCCTGACCCCGCAAGGTGTCCAGCCTACTGGCGGCTGGCCGCAAATGGTGCGTGCGCTGGCCGCAGAACCGGCCATCGGGCTCGGTGTGACGACCCCGCTGACGCGCGGCGAAGCGCGCACTGCCGCTGCGATGCTGGGACGCTTCCTGCCAGCCGGGAGCGACGCTGTGTTTGGCACGGAACGCGATACCGCGACCGCCAGAATCGAAATCACCACAGCCGATGGCCTGAGATCGGCGCTGCGTCTTGCCGGAGAGTTCGGGGCCGGTGCGCACACGATCTGGCTGGCGGTACCCGATGGGGACAGGGACCCAATCCTGATCGCGATTGCCGACCCGCGCGCCGCTGCGCTGATCGAACGTTTGGATGACAACGCAGCGGTCATTCTGATCGACCTCTGACCATGCTGCAGCGCGCTTCACGGGATCACGACTATTGGTCGGTGGACAGCGCGCCGGCAAAACTGACGCGGCCGCTATCGGTCTGGGCGGCGCCGAGCCTGTTGCTGATTTTCACTGCGATGGCCGCGACTTTGCTGGCCGTTGTCAGCGCCGAACCGTTTGCCACGTTTTTCCCCAATGGCGACGTTGTGTTCTCGCCCTATCTGGGTACCCACTCCATTCCCCTACGCATTTTTATCGTTTCGTTCATCGTCGCCTTTTCGGCTGTGGTTGGCGCCAGAGCACCCCAGCGGCTCCGTTTTTTCCTGGAAGTCACGCTCTATTACATCGTTGTTTGCGCTGCATTCGATCTCATCAACATAGCGGCCTATCGACTGACCGGGTTTGTCTATTCGATCCATGTGGTTGAAATTCTCTCTGGGCTGTTCGGCTTTTATATCTTTTCGATCCGCCTGCTCGACCAGGGAACGATGCCCCGCAGAGCTCCTTTCGCGCCCTTCAGTGCGCGCTTCAAGGCGACGTCGTTCGTCATGATCGTGCTGGCCGTGGGGGCGGCGATTGCAGTTTCGCTGTGGATCGACACGCTTGATCTGCCTCTGGTGGGCGATCTTCGCTCCGTCGCGCTGCTGGGAGGGACGGGACCGGGGGTCTTCCTGTTCCTGCCGGTGCTGTTCTTCCTGCTTTACGTACTCGGGACGATCCGCGCCTTGATACGGAGCAGGCCCAAATATTGTCCTCCGGTGACAGTCATCATTCCTGCCCACAACGAAGCCCACATCCTGCCGCACACGCTGGCCGCGCTTGAGAAAGCGGCCGCCCAATATGACGGCGCCGTGCATGTGTTGGTGCTCGATAACTGCTCGACCGACGGGACCGCCCAAATGGCAGCGCGAACCTTTGCGGAGATGCCGCACCTGCACGGGCGGGTGGTGGACGTGCCGGTGCCAGGCAAGTCGAATGCGCTCAATGCGGGTATCGGCCTGACCGCCACCGAAATCGTCATCCGTATCGATGCCGATACCCAGGTTTCCCCTGCTGCGGTTTGGCGCGCGGTGCGCCATTTCTGGCGCGGCGATGTCGGTGTGGTGGGAGGACTGCCGATTGCTCCGGGGACCGGCAAGTTCGATAGGGCCCGTAATCTCGAAACGCTGCTCAAGCACGGCTATTATCAGGTGGCGCATGGAGCGGTTGACGCCATTGTCGGTGTGCCGGGCATGTTTGCCGTTTATCGGACAGAGGCCGTGCGCGACGCCGGGGGTTTTACCGGCGGCATGAACGGGGAGGACACCGACATGTCGTTGCGCATCGGCGAGATGGGCTTTCGCATCGTCGGCGACCCGACCGTGACCTATGTTTCCGAGGTGCCCGCAAGCTGGAAGCATCTGCGCGAGCAGCGCATGCGCTGGTTCCGCTCGGTCTACCACGTCTCTTCGCGCAACCGCGATTACCTGGACGGCTGGATGCCCTCGGTGCGTGGCAAGATCATCGTGCCCTTCATGCTGCTCAATTCAGGCCGCCGGGCCATGACGGTGCCGTTGGTGATCTTTGGCGTGCTCTATTATTTTGCTGGGTTCAACCCCCTCAGCCCGCTGACCATTCAGGCGGTTGTCGCTGTCGTTCTGGGTGCGCCAGCGCTTATGGCGGCTTTTGCGGCTCTGGCCAATGGCCGGATCGGCGCACTGATCGGGTTGCCCGAATATGTGGTGTTCAGGCTGGTAAGATCCTATCTGACGCTCGAATCCGTACTCTCGATCGCCTTCAGCCAGACGGCTTCACATGAGGGTGCGCTCCTGCTCCCGCCTCCATCTGCAACACAAGATAAAATGCAACCGACTTCTTAAAGCGCCCGTTGGTTCACCAGGGGTCATGATGTTTCCGCTTCATCCCGTTGGATAAAGCCGGAGAACCGGTGCCATGCGCTACCCCCTTTGGGCATTTCTTTTCGTCTTTCTGCTGCCGCCCTTCACGCTGCACGCAGCGCTTGCCGGCAATGCAGGATCAGATCCCTGCCTTGCGCCTGTCGAGCGGTTCGAGACGGCGTTCTTTCCCGAAATCGACCCCGTTCCCCTCCTGCGGCACGCGTTCTAGAGCGTGTCCAGCAAAAGTGGAAACGGTTTTGCGGTTCGGACACGCGCCAAAACAAGGGGTTAGAGCCGAGGATTTGATTCAATCAAATCCTGAACCGCTCGAGGTCTCCGACCGAATGAACAGGCGGCAGGTGTCGGGCGACCAACCCAGATAGAAACAAAGGCCTTACTGCGTGGCGCTGGGGCTTTGGGCCTCTTGCTGGCGGCGCGCGGCGATCACGACTTCCACGCGATTGCGGGCCTTTAGCTTTTGCATGAGGCTGGACATGTAGTGCTTGATCGTCTTCTCACTCAGATTGAGGTGACGAGCGATTTCCTTGTTGGTCTGCGCTTCGAAAAGATGGGCGACGATCTGCTTTTCGCGAAGGTTTAGCCGAACGGCGTCGTTGATCTCACGCCGCTTGCTGCGTTCGCGCAGGCCGGTGAGCACGCTGGATGCGAACTGTCGGCTGATATACAAATCGTTGGAGACCGCGGACCGAAGCGCTTCTGTGAGCTCGGCCATGGGGCCGCCCTTGAGCACAAAACCGATAGCGCCCATGTCCATCGCCTTGACTGCCGACTCCGTGCTGGAGAAAGCCGTATAGATGATGACCTTGGTTTGCGGGTGCCCGCTTGCTATCGACTTGATGGTTCCGAAAACATCCCCCGGCATCGACAGATCCAGGAAGATGACGTCCGGCGCCTGCAGTTTCACGATTTCGAGCGCGTCGTCTGCTGTGACGGCGGTCGCGATCACCTCATATTCGGCATAGTCTTCAAACACGGAAACAAGTCCGCGCAACATTGCCGGGTGATCATCCGCAAATGCCAGCTTTAGACGATGTGTCATCACCGCTCCCCCTTGGTTTTTTCTGCCCCTCCTCATATAGAAAACTATATTTGACCGTAAACAAACAGTAAATAAGCAACCGGAGACCTGTTCCTTGAAAGTTGATTAATTATCGAAAATTAATCTGGACCTTGGACTAGGCCTTTTTGACAAAAATCAAAACTTGATTGTCTTACTCTTCCCGGAAGGCGCGTGTGACCTGATCGGTGAACGGCTTGAGGAAGTAAGCAAGCGCTGTCTGTCGCTCGGTTTCGACGAAAACTTCTACCGGCATGCCGGGTACGAGCTGGCCTGCACCGAGCGCCACTTCGGGGTCCTGGGCATGGACCTGGGCGACGTAAAAGCTTTCGCCGGTCTGGGTGTCCTGCTGGGCGGCGGCGGATATCCTGGTGACCGTGCCTTCGACTTCGGGCGTTGTGCGGTGATTGAAGGCACTGAAGCGCAGTGTCGCCGGCTGATCGACATGGATCTGGTCGATGTCGTTGAGCGCCACGCGGAACTCGATGGTAAGATCGGCATCCTCGGGCACTATCGTCGCAATGCGCTCGGCGGGGGAGATAACGCCGCCGATGGTTGCGATGTTGAGTTCGTTGACCACGCCTGTTGCGGTTGCAAGAATTTCCGTGCGCGCAAACTGGGCTTCGGCGGCTCCCAGGCGCTCCTCGACTTCGGCGATCTGGGCCTCTACGGCGCGCAATTCGCGCTGGGCTTCGGTCTGACGCGTGCCATCGAGATCGAGAATCTGAAGTTCGACATCGGCGATCCGCACACGCGCCCGGGCAATGGACGTATTGAGGTCACCTGTTTGTCCCTGAAGCCTGACCACGTCCCGTTCGGCGGCGGAGACCCGCGCCGTTTCGACAAGGTTGTTTTCGGCCAGTCGACGGAATCGGTCGAGTTCGGCGCGGGCAAGTTCGAGTTCCGAACGGGTGGCGGTGACCTGGAATTCGAGGCCTTCGATCTCCTGGTTGAGCTGATCGATCTGGAGAGCCAGTTGCTCACGCTGAGACTGGTGGCGCGCCAGATTGCCCGTAAAGACCTGTTGCTCGCCTTCAAAGATTTGGGCGACGGCGGGAAAGGCGGTCAGCAATTCTTCAGAAAGCGTCATGTCGGGCGTACTGTTGGCCTCCGCAAAAAGGCGCGCGCGGCGTACCTCGAGTTCCGACAACTGTCCTTGAAGGATTGTGCGCTCGGCGCGGATCTGCGCGTCATCGAGGCGGACAAGCACCTGCCCCTCGGTGACGAAGTCACCCTCGCGGACGGCAATGGATTTGACTACGCCCCCATCGGGATGCTGGACGAGCTTGATGTCCTGATCGACGAGAACGGTGCCGACCCCGATGACAGCGCTCGAGAGCGGGGCGGTAGCCGCCCAGCCACCGACCCCGCCAATGAGAAGAACGCCGAAGATGGTAGCGAACACCACCCGACCCCTGAACGAGTAGCGCTTGTCGTCAGCGCCGCTTCTGGCGCGCCGATGATTGAGGTTGGCGATTTCGATGGCACTCATGATCTGGCTCCTGGGTACGCGTTACTCATGCCGAAAGGGTGTCGTTGGCGTAGTTGAGATGAAGACCGAAAATGTTGAGGGTGAAGTCCATGACCGCATCTCCATTGATGTCGGCTGCCACGACCGTCACGTCGGTTCCATCGACCTGGTCGTGGGTGACGAGCAGCGGGAACTCCGAGCGCAACCAGTTGTCGTCATCATCGCCATAGACCGTGCGGAACATGTCACGCTCTGTGGCGCGGACGTCCCGGCTGATGTCGTAATCACGCACCCGCACCCGATCGCCGACAACGAAATCCAAAATGTCATGAACCAGATCGTCGCTCATGATGGGGCTGTCGTCGGTAACCTCGAAAACGAACGTATCCCGACCGCGACCACCGGATAGCACATGCGCCGATCCGGTGATCACGAACAGATCGTCGCCGGCTCCTCCGGTAATTTCCTCAAAGCCGTTGAACTCATCGTCGCCGATGGAATCGCCACTCGCCTGGCCCGTTCCTGTGTGAATAAGCAGGTCTTCGGCGCTTTCGGAATAATCGAGGACATCATAGCCCTCACCACCGGCATTGGTGTCGTCTCCGGCCCCTCCGATAACGACATCGTCGCCTTGGCCGGCCTCGACAACGTCATCGCCCGCGCCTGCGCGCAGGACATCGTTTCCGATGCCGCCTTCGAGGCGGTCATTGCCGGTGCCCGCATCGAGCACGTCATCACCGTCATTTCCGTGCAAACGATCGTTGCCGGCCCCTCCGACGAGGACGTCGTGGCCCGTGCCGCCGGAAAGAAAATCGTGCCCGGCGCCGCCTTCGAGAATATCGTCGCCCTCGCCGCCATCGAGATAATCGTCGCCGTCTTCGCCATAGAGGGTGTCGTCGCCCTGATCGCCGAAAAGACGGTCGGCGCCATGGCCGCCGTAAAGGATGTCGTCGCCCTCGCCGCCGAACATCATATCGTTGCCCGTTCCGCCATATAGAACGTCATCGCCCGCGCCGGCCATGATGTGATCATGGCCGGAGCCCCCGACCACGAGATCATTGCCGCCCATGGCGTCGATGATGTCGTCACCGGCCAGGGCGTCGATGTCATCGTCGAAAGGGGATCCGACAAAAAGATCATTGCCCGGCGTAAGGGTCTGGGTCTTGCGCACGATATCGAAACGGGCCGTTTGCCAGACCACGGCTTCACCATCCGTGATGGAATAGGTCAGCGTCACCGGGCCAAGCATGCCAGGCTCAGTCGTCACGCGCCAACCACCCTCGACGGCCTCGAGCGAGAGGGCATCTGCACTGACATCTCCGACGGCGAGCTGATCTCCGTCGGGATCGGTTGCCCCCCAAAGCAGGTGGTAGAGACTGAACAGGACAGCCTGACCGGCAAAGACATCGTTGAGCCGCACGGGGCCGTCGAGCCTCGGGGCGCGATTGGGCTTTGTGGCCTCGGGCGGGTCGGTGTTCTCGTCGCCGGGCTCGTTCCGATCGCGTCCGGGACCGGCGGCGGTTGGAAATGGGACCACATTACCGGGCGATGGCGTCTGCCGGTTATCGTTGGACGACACGATGCCGTAGGCTGACGGAAATGCTGAAAGTCCGGCAATCTCGAATGAAAAATGAGTGAACTGGAACGGGGTGGTTATGTCTGCGAGCAGGACGTTGGGCGACCAGTCGATCGTGTGACTGGAGTCGTCCTTGCCGAAATCAGCGACCCGCCCGGCCCGCGAGGATCCATCCCGATCCGAGTGGTCACGCTCGTTGGTGTGTTCCCGCATTCTGTGCTCATCGGGCTCCGGTTCGGGTTTGTTTTTTGCCCCAGAGGGTTCCGCTGCGCTCCTTGTCACCGCGGTGTCGAAAAAGCTGCGGACATAGAGTGCCATCATGATGATGACGGCCCCGGCATGAACCGGGAGCATTGTCAGGCGCCGCTTTGGATTGAAGAAATCGAATTTTTCCGAAGGCGGCTGGGCCTGTGTTTCCGATCGTGTTCCCTTGACCTCGATTGTCATGATCAACCCGCCGTTTTGAGAGGTTGCGTGGCCCTGACAGGATCGGAGGCCGGTTCGTCGGTCCGGACAGCGCGTGGCCCGCCGATCACTTTCTCCTTGGCACCAAAATTGGAGAGCTTGCCGTTCTGAATGACGGCAACGAGCCCGACTTCGGCCAGCACACTTGGTCGATGCGCGATGACGATGGCGATGCCACCGCGTTCGCGTACGCTGCGCACAGCAGTGTTGAGCGCGGCTTCGCCCTCGGCATCGAGGAAGGCGTTGGGCTCATCGAGCACGACTATGAACGGTTTGCCGTAGAGCGCGCGTGCCAGCCCGATCCGTTGGCGCTGGCCGGCCGAAAGGGCGGTGCCCATAGGGCCGAGTTGGGTATCGTAGCCGTCGGCAAGGCGTACGATCATATCGTGCACGCCGGCGGCCTGTGCTGCCTCGACGATGGCCTTGGAATCGCGTTCGGGGGCGAAGCGCGAGATATTTTCAAACACCGTGCCATCGAGCAACGACACTTCCTGGGGCAGGTAGCCGATCTGGTGTCCGAGAACTTCTTCATCCCACTGGCCCAGTTCCGCGCCGTCGATGCGAACGCCGCCGCGCAGGGTCGGCCAGATGCCCACGATGGCCTTGGCCAGAGTGGATTTACCTCCGCCGCTGGGGCCGATAATGCCGAGTGCTTGTCCGGCCTGGATGTTAAACGAAACCTCCGAGAGCAGGATCTGGCCGGTGGTTGGGGCGGCTACGGTGATCTTTTCGACCGAAAGCGCCATCGATGGGGCTGGCAGATCAAGAGGCTTGTCCGCCGTATCGAGCGCGATCATGGTGTCGCGCAGCCGGCTGAACGCCTGGCGCGCGGCAACGATGCCCTTCCAGTTGCCGATGGTCATGTCGATGGGCGCCAGCGCCCGTCCGGACGCAACCGAAACGGCGATGATGGCGCCGGCCGACATCTGCCCCTGGATGGTGAAATAGGCGCCGAGCCCCAAAAGGGCCGATTGCAGCAGCATGCGCGCCACCCGCGAGAAGGCGCTGAAGGTCCCAACGACATCGCTCGCCCGGGTCTGAAGGTCCAGATGCTGGTCGTTGGCCGCATTGAAGCGTGCCACCGCACGCCCGGAAAATCCCATCGCCCTGATGACATCTGCATTGCGGGCGTTGGAATCGGCAATGGTGTTGCGCGTGACGGCCGCCTGTTGAGCCGTTCGGGTGAGTTTGCGCGATTTGAGTTCAGTCAGCGCGGTGAGCAGGGCAAGAAAGACGATGCCGCCAAGCGTCACGTTGCCCAGCATGGGATGGAGGAAATACACAAACACCAGATAGAGCGGCACCCAGGGCAGGTCGAACAGTGCGCCGGGCCCCTGCGTGCCCATGAAACTGCGGACCGTATCGACATCACGCCCGCGTTCGAGGGCTTCGGACGTGGAGAATCCGAAGCGGGGCATGTCCACGCTCACCTTGTGAGCTATCGGCGCCAGCATCTTGTCGAACCGGGCGCCCATGCGCACGAGAATCTGGCTGCGGATGGCGTCGAACATGCCTTGAAAGAGGTACAGCCCGATGGCAAGCACCGACAAAGCGACAAGGGTCGGTATCGAACCGCTCGTCAACGCCCGGTCATAGATCTGAAGCATGTAGAACGAGCCGGTCAACGCCAGGACGTTGATTATGCCCGATATCCAGAACACGAAAACGCCGATGCCCTTGAATCGGCTCTTGAGCATGTCGTCTCCGCGATGCTCGGCGAGTTGGTTGTCGGCTTTGGACTTGGCCATCGCAATTCCCCCTTCTTGATGGAGCCGCTGCTGTTCGATCAGCAACGCGGCCCGGCATTGGTTGCTGTGTCCGGGGTGGGTGCTCCCACCCCGGGCAGGGACGTGCTAGATGTTGAAGTCCGAGGCCGTGAGCGCGTGATTTCCGGTCAGCTCGATCCGGAATTCGGGGTCCTCATCGCCGCCGGTGTTGCCTGAGACGATTGTGAAGTCGCCGTCTTCGCGGCTTTCATGACTGACGGTCAGCTGTCCAGGAGCACTGGCCTGGCCAGAAACCAGCGTGAAGCTCTGTACCCCGGCGAGGCCACCATTCGCGTCTATTCCAGAGAGGTCGAGCCGGTCGCCGGCCTCGAAGCCCACAATGGTGTCACCGTCTGCCGCGGCAATGGAGCTGAAGACGAAGATGTCTTCACCCGATCCGCCGTCCATCACGTTGACGGCCGTGCTGGCGGTGATCGTGTCGCTGCCCGAACCCGTTGTCACATTCTCGATGCCATAGAGGGTATCGGTGCCCGAGTTGGTGCCGACAACGCTGCCGCGGCCACCGGTCCCGGTTCCCAGGTCAACGCTGAGATTGCCCGTCATCGAACCCATGTCCAGCGTATCCGAGCCGGCGCCGCCATCGTAGTGGTCGTCGCCGTCACCATTTCTGGCGATGAACATGTCAGTGCCGCCGCCGCCAAACACGGTGTCGTCGCCCATGCCGCCATCGAGCATGTCGTGGCCGGCGTCGCCTGAGATCCAATCGTCTCCATCCTCGCCATAGAGGGCGTCATCGCCGCCGCCGCCGAACACATCGTCGTCGTCGTCACCGGCAAAGACCACGTCTCGTCCTTCTTCGGCGTAGATGAAATCGTCGCCCTCATCGCCGCGGATCGTGTCGGCATCGGTGCCAGCGACGATATAGTCGACGCCGCCCAGGCCAAAGATCAGATCCTTGCCCATCGTGCCGACGAGCACGTCCGCAGAAGCGCTGCCGACAATTGGTGCTGCAGCGACCTGCGGCGTTCCGGCATCGGGGGTCTGGATGGCGTCATCGTCGTCGGAATTGCAGTCGTCGTCGCTATGGTCGTCTTCTTCTGCATCCTCATGGCCCGTTGCCGTGCGTACCTCCGGATCACCATCTGTCGGCGTTGCAAAGGTGACGGTGTTTTCGCCGAAGCTGATCGTGGTGACGCCATCCGCGGTTGATGATGTGTGCTCGGTTGTCCCTTCGGGCAGTTCGATGACGTCCTGGGGCCGCAGTGCGCCCACGATGGTGTCATTGCCCCCATTGGACCGGAACACGATGCGGTGCTCGGACTGGAGAGAGGTGATATCGACAATGTCGTTTCCGGCCATGCCATCGATCGTGATGGTGCTGAAGTCGAGGCTGGTCGGGTTGAAATTGCCCACCACCTGGATGATGTCGCCGCCATTGCCCCCCGTGTCGAGCCCGCCATTGTTGTTGTCTACGGTGACATTGAGAGTGTTGACCCGAACTTCTTCGATGTTGTCGAGTTCGGCGATAAGCGTTTCGACCCCGCCAACGGTCCGGGTTACGACGATTTCTGTTCCGGCTGCGAACGAGACGCCCAGCGAAGTGGACAGCGCTGCGGCTATGGCCGCGTTCTGCGCACCGGTTACCGCATAGATGCGGAAGGTTTCTGAACCCGCGACACCGTTCAGGACATAATTGTCCGTCCCGGCACCGCCGTTGATGCGGTCGCGACCGTCCGTGCTGGTCTGGGTGATGGTATCGGTACCAGCACCACCATTGATGATGTCGTCTCCGGCACCGCCGTTGATGGCATCATTGCCACCGAGGCCGTTGAGCACATCATTGCCGCCATTGCCATTGAGGGTGTCGTTGCCACCCAAAGTAAAGAACCCGAAGTTCTGCGGATTGACGCCATCGGCGATATCGTCGCCCGCCGTGCCATCGAAGGTGTTGTTGAACAGCGGCGTGCCGTCCCAGTCCTCGCCGACAACCGCCGTCGCTTGCGACACCAGCACTTCGGGATTGCCCAGAGCGTCGGTGAAGCTGACCTGGACGCGGAGAATGTCTCCGACTTGGCCACCCAGTCCGAACAGGCCGTTATTGGGAGCAAATTGCGCCGACGTTCCCCCGACGACGGCGGAGATGTTCTGCCAGCTGGTGCCGCCATCGTCCGAGACCTGCCATTGATAGCTCAGCGCTCCCAGCCCGTTGGCATCTGCGATCGATGAGGTATCGACAGTGAGAACCTGACCTTCGGTCGGTGTCGTGTCGCTGATGACCGGCAAGCCCGTCGCCGGACTGTTGGGTGGCGGCAGCAACTGGTCGATGGTGAAGGTGCCGTCCGCAAATCGCAGTTGTTCGATGTTGAACAGGCGGTCGGTGCCTTCGGCTTCGAGGTTGCGGCCCGAGGCCGGATCGATGGCCCCTGCGGTCTGTTCCACGTGGTTGACGGTTATGCTGCCGTCGTCGTTGCGGGTGATCTCGTAGTTCTCGAGAACGTCCCAATAGACGGCCGTATCGATGTCGCCCTGCTGTCCGCCGTCGAGAATTTCCCGTTTGGCCTCCAGCTGCGAGGGACGGATCTCGCGGGAAAAGAGAAGGGATGCCAGCGTCTGCCCTTCAAAGAGCACATTGCCGGTCAGATCATGAACCTGACCCGTAAGCCGCGAAGCCGTTGCGAACTCGACGCCGTTTTCGTCGCTGATGGCGATCCGAACGCTGAGCCATTTATCGCCATCGATGATGTCGTTGCCGGCCATGCCGCGGATTTCATCCGAGCCACCACCGCCAAGCAGAATGTCCGAGCCGTCCGATGTGTCCATGACTGCGGTCTCATGGAGGCCGTTCGGGTCGATCACAGTGGGCACGGCCCCGTCATCGGCCTCTTCGTCGGTGGGTATGTCGAGATTGTGGGGGTTCCAGACCTCGAAGCGTTCGAGATGGGCGACAAGATCGGCCAGCCCGTCGATGAGGTGCAGGTTCTTTTCCAGCAATGCGTTAGAGAAGCTTTCGATCGGGGCGTCCGGGTCGACCTGGGCGGCATTGCCAAAGGCGTCATAAGCCCCGGTCACCACTTCGCGTCCGGTGAGCTTATCATCGTGGTCCCAGCCCGAAAGTCCTTCGACCAGATCGTAGCGATCGCGAAGGATGTTGTTCTGCTGGTTGACGAAGATCGACACGTTCATGTCCGCATCGGCGGCGTAGTTGTTGTCCTGGAACGTTGTCCAGTCGAAGCCCGCCATGCCGTTGCTGCGGTTGATGCCGATGCCCTGAACCATGATGTCGTCGCCGGATTCGGCATCGAAATCGGTATCGTTTTCGCCCGAGAGCATGATGTCGTGACCGATGACGCGCGAATTGAAGAACAGTTCGGAATTGTCCCCGGACAGGGTGTTCATATTGCCCTGACCTTCCATCCAGTCGCTGCCCTCGTTGCCAAAGATCACCCCGCCGCCGCCGGACGCGGAGCGGATGAAATCGTCGCCCTGGCCCCCAAAAATGGCCTTGTCTTCAGAGCCGCCGGAGAGAACGTCCTGGCCATCGCCGCCAAAGATCAGGTCGAGACCCATGCCGCCATTGATGACGTCATCGCCGCCTTCACCCTTGATCACATCGGCATCGCCGATATCGGTGCCGCTGTCAGTGATGATGTCGTCGCCGTCACCGCCATGGATGTGGTCGACGCCATATCCGCCCTCGATGGTGTCGTTTCCGCCTTCACCCCAGATGGTGTCGTCGCCGGCCCCGCCGATGATCGAATCGTCCTCATTGGTGCCGCCGATAACGACGTGTTCTCCGCCGGTGTACTGGATGAAGTCGATATCGCCGTCATTGTCGAGATCACGGCGAACGACCAGGGAATCGGTACCTGTAACGGCCGAGATGACGTCGGTTTCGCGCGTCGGATCGGCCGTGCCCAGCCCCTCGTTGTATTGCTTGGACTGGTCCATTTCGATGACGTAGTCGGCCGTCTGGAAGGCGGAGCCATTGATATGCAGGCCCGTATCTTCGGTGTCCGTGTTACGCCGGATCAGGTCGGCAAAACTGTCGCTTTCCAGTTCGGTCAGCAGATTGAGGCCCTGGGTGCGGCTGAGATAGTAGAAGCGGTCCCCGTTCTGCAGGTTCTGGATCTGCAGTTCGAACACGAACGTGAACGTCGAGCCGAGCATTCCGCCAAACGGCATCAGCGCTTCGGCCAGGCCCCCGATCCAGAAATCGACGGCATTGAGGCCGGTTTCCTGGGTCGCCCATGCTCCCGTGGAATTGAGGAAGTCCAGCCGATCGGCCGGCGCGCCTTCTTCGCCGAACACCAGCGCCCATGCGGCATCACGCTTTTCCTCGGCCGTCGTCGCGTCAAGAATGGACGTATGGGTGCCGTATGCGGCGATGAAATTGACGATCGAGAGGGGATTCTTGATGTTCTGGGCATAGTCGGCCCAGCTTGAATAGGGCTTGAGATAGGAATCATTGGTCTGCGAATAGATCTGACGCCGCGCTTCATTGAGCGATGGAATGCCGGTTTCCCGTGCGCGGGCAATATTGAGTGCCGCGAGATCGAGTGGCAGGCCGACAAGATTGTTGCGCAGCGCGCCGGTCATGAACTCGTCGATTTCGTTGCCGGCCTGACGGGTCATACCCCGCAGGATCGCACCCGCAGCTTCTTCGGCGGAGGCTCCCGCTTCGGCAAAGGCCATCGGGTTGAGGAAGGCGTCGATCAGGCCCATCTCTTCGGGCGATGCGGCGCCACCGGCGAATTTGAGCATCTCGACGTTCTCTGCGAGCATCGAGTGGCCGAAACGGTAAACGACCTGGGCAAACTCCTCATAGATGGCCGCATCGATCTCGACGCTGTTGGAGAACACGAAGGGATCGATCTGCGGTGCGATCGCCCGGACGAACTCTTCAAACACAAGGTGCTGGTAGACCATTTCGGTCGAGAACCGCGAGGCCTGGAAAAGTCTCTCGCCATCCCAGACGAGCGACGAAAGATCGGCCGGAACTTCGGTAACTTCGACAAGTAGCCACTCGTTGAGGAAAGCAAGATCGCCTTCTGCAATCACGCTGGCCTTGATGGCATCGACCTGGCGATTGTGCTCGCCATGAAACATCGTGTGCACTGCAGTCAGCACGATGTTTTCATTGCCCCGCCCGTCGCCGACGATGAAATGCTTGTCGAGCAATTCGTCGTCATATGTGGCGTTGCCGCCAAACATGTTGGGAATGATCTCGTTGCCGATCTCATCATCGGGATCAGCTGTCTTGGTGCCGGTGACGGTGCCGCCAGCTCCCTGGCTGACCGTATAGGATCCCGGCACCGCATTGTGCGCGATGTCGTTGAGGAAGGCCCGTCCGGCGCTCAGGCTGTCCAGCGCGTCGATGGGTGCATCAAGATTGCCTTCGACCAGGCCGTTCGCCGTTACGATCTGGGGTAACCCGTTGGCCCCGCGCAGGAATTCACCATAGAGATCGGTGGCGAGCAGGGGAACGCTGTGAACGTTGAGGTCATCGAGCGCGATACCCAGCATTTCACGGGCCTGCTCCTTGATATCGGCCCAGGTCGGGGGTCCACCCGCTTCGCCCTCGAGCATGAGACCGGTTGCGACAGGCTTTCCATCGACCATGACATACTCGCGCAGGAAAACCTGGTGCGACGGGTTTGAGGTATAGACCTGATTGAGATCCGTCCATGGTGTGGTTTCGTTGCGGTGGTCGCGGACGTCATCCCCAGTGCCCACAACGCCATCGGCGCCCGGCTCGTTGGTGGCGCGGGTCAGAACCATGAAATTGGTAAAGCTTTCCGGATCGTAGAGCGGGTCATCGGGGTGCAGCGGAATGTAAACCGTGCCCGATCCGCCTTTGGCAGTGAGGTCGAGGCCATGGTCAAAGAACTGGCCGAATATCGTCATGAAGCCATTGAAGGAAGCTGTGTCGCCCAGGTCGGCGGCGATGTTCTTGATGAACACGTTGGCCTCATCCATGCTGACGCCGTGTTCGGTCAATTCGGCAATCGTGGCGGCATCGGCCGCATCGGCGGCGGCCTCGGCGGCTGCGGTTGCGGCTTCGCCAAGGGGAACAGCGTCGCGTGCGGCGGTTGCGGTCGCCACGGCTTCATCTGCCTGTTCGAGAGTCTCGGTGGCGGCCTGAAGCGCTGTATTGGCCAGATCGAGCTGCGCCTGGACCGATTGCGCATTGGCCTCGGCCAGATCCACATCCACCTCGAGCTGCTGAAGCTCTGTAAGTGCATCCTGCACCGCATTTACTGCCGCCGTGTGCTCGGCCTGTGCCGCAAGCAGGGCAGCATCGGCGTCCTCGTCGGCCTCGACAGCCAGTCCGTGGGCCAGGGCCGCGTCTTCGCGGACGTCGACTGCCGCGGCATAGGCGTTGGCGTTGGCCACCGTGGGATCGGCCTGGAATGTCGCCAAGGCCGCAGCCTCGATCGCCTGGGCGGATGCAAGCTGCGCAGCAGCCAGCGTTACCGCGTCCTGGGTGGTCGCCGCCATTGTTTGGGCGGTCTGCATCGTAGCAAGCTTGGCGACCGCATCGGCTTGGGCCGAGGTCACCGTGGGAAGATGGGCGTCCCGCGCGGCGATGGTCGATGTCAGCGCGGCGCCGGCACCGTCGGCACCAGACTGCGCAGCAGCGTGATCTGCGACGGCCTGATCGTAAGCCGCCAGCGCGTCTGCCTGGGCCGTAATCGCGGCCGTGAGCGCCGCGTCTGCGGCATCGTACGCC
>TARA_R110002051_G_scaffold255120_6_pt1 | contig 18693 bp, 15 predicted proteins | sample TARA_R110002051 | Tara Oceans TARA_R110002051 (sample SAMEA4397023) | marine metagenome | biome: Polar Biome; feature: [MES] marine water layer (ENVO:01000295) within the mesopelagic zone...; material: water (ENVO:00002006), including particulate matter (ENVO:01000060) such...
GTTATGAGGGTATTAGATAATAGTATTTATGAACAATTTAACGAAATAAGGGTGTTTTAACCTCTTTTTTCTGTTCTTGACAGATTTTTAAGAAGATTTTACACTATGTATTATAAAATATAATATACAAAACCTTTAAAATTGAATATAATTAAATGATTTTGCTAGATATATTACAAATCAAATAATTATTAACCTCTGAACAACAATTAATCATATTTTTTAATTCATTTACTTGCTAAATCTATAAAATACGATATATTTGTGTAATCGATTACATGAGATAATGTGGTATTATATATAGGATGCCAATTGAAGATATGGGCATTAAAATGACTCGTTTAAAATGAACGAATATTTAAATGGAATTAGGTTATTCCGATATACTGAATAGTTATTCTTTTTAATTAACCAATTCTGAAACTAGTTAAATAGGTATCTAAATTGCAATGTTAGCATTGTTTTACTGACAAGATGTAATCTTACAAATGATAAATAATGAGTAATTCCGTTATAAATAATCGTACATTCATCACAGATGATTTTCTTTTAGAGAATAAATTCTCGCAAAGATTATTTCATGATTACGCATCACAAATGCCAATTATAGACTACCACTGTCACTTGCCACCAAGCGAAATAGCAAACAACAGACAATTTGAAAATTTGACAAAAGTATGGAACGACGGTGACCATTATAAATGGCGTGCAATGCGGACTTTTGGTATAGATGAACAGTATATTACCGGCAGTGCTCCAGATAAAGAGAAGTTTCTTCAATGGGGTAAGGCTGTACCATATACCTTAAGAAATCCGTTATATCATTGGACGCATCTAGAACTGCAACGCTATTTCGATATTGATTTATTGTTAAATGAAAATACTGCGAATGATATTTATGATGAAGCTACTGCAAAATTACAAACACCGGAGTATCGTTGTCAAAGTCTAATTCAAAAAATGAATGTTGAGGTTATCTGTACTACCGAGGATCCTATTGAAAGTTTAGATAATCATGTGAAACTAAAAAACAGTAACTTCAATGTAAAAGTGAGTACTGCTTTTAGACCAGATAAGGCAATTGTAATTTCTAACGATAGCTATCTCGACTATATAGAAAAGTTATCGACAGTAAGTAAAGTAATCATAAACTCATTCAAGTCTCTATGCGATGCGCTAGTATTACGTTTAGATTATTTTGAAGAGAATGGTTGCACCTTGTCTGATCATGGTTTAAGTTATGTTCCGTTTAGAACGTTTACAGATGCCGAGATTGAAAGTATTTTTCAAAAGAGAACAGTAAGAAAGCCATTAACTTTAGAGGAAGACGAAAAATTTCAAACTGCTATATTACTATTTCTCTGTGAGCAATATCATTCTCGCGGATGGATACAGCAATTTCATCTAGGCGCATTACGGAATAACAACTCAAGAATGACCCGAATTTTAGGTCCGGATACGGGCTGGGATTCAATTGGGGATTATTCGCAGGCAAGAACACTTTCAGGCTTTTTAAATGCGTTAGATTCAAAAGATAAGCTAACAAAAACTATTTTATACAACCTTAATCCTGCAGATAATGAAGTTTTAGCTACCATGATCGGTAACTATAACGATGGTAAGGTAAAAGGTAAAATGCAATTTGGTTCTGGATGGTGGTTTATGGATCAAAAAGATGGGATGACCAGGCAATTAAATGCCTTGTCCAATATGGGCTTAATTAGTTGTTTTATAGGAATGTTGACAGATTCAAGGTCTTTTCTTTCATTCCCTAGACATGAATATTTTAGAAGAATTGTGTGCAACCTTTTTGGTCAAGAAATGCAACGAGGAGAATTACCACAAGATTTTGAATTGGTGGGTAAAATTATACAAGATATCAGTTATAACAATGCCAAAGAGTATTTTACATTTTAATTAAAAAGTATGGGTCCTTACTCATTCGATTAAAACAAAGCTATGAAAAGTATAAAAATACTATTGCTCTTTATTCTGGTCGTTACCATTTTAGGTTGTGAAATTCAGTCTACAGAAAAGACGTTGCGTTTAGGTCATGGTCTAGATGTCAGCCATTCTGTGCACAAAGCCATGGTGAAAATGGGAGAAGATTTGTTAGAGCGATCTGATGGTAAATTAAAACTTGAAATTTACCCTAGTCAACAATTGGGAACCGAGAGAGAATGTCTGGAACTATTGCAAATAGGTAGTTTAGATATGACAAAAGTTTCGGTGGGGGTTTTAGAGAATTTTGCTCCAAAAATGAAAGTCCTAGGATTACCATTTCTTTTTAGAGATCGTCAACATTCTTTTGATGTGCTTGACGGACCAATTGGTGAAATGTTGTTGAACGAAGGTGAAAAATATTGGTTAAAAGGTTTAGGGTATTATGATGCCGGTAGTCGTAGCTTTTATACTATGAACAAGCCTATTGAAAAACCTGAGGATTTAGTCGGGGAAAAAATACGTGTAATGGAAAGTGCAACTGCCGTAAATATGGTAAAGGCATTAGGAGGTTCTCCAACGCCTATTTCATGGGGAGAGTTGTATACTTCTTTGCAACAGGGTGTGGTTGATGGGGCAGAAAACAATCCGCCTAGTTTTTACCTTTCAAGACATTATGAAGTTTGTAAATATTATTCTTTAGATGAACATACCGTATTACCAGATGTTTTATTGATAGGGACTTATGTTTATGATAAGTTGAACGAACAAGAACAAAAATGGTTGAATGAGGCGGTAAAAGAATCGGTGAAATATCAACGTATTCTTTGGGCAGAAGCAGAGGCCGAAGCCTTAAGAGAAGTTCAAAAAGCAGGTGTTGAGGTTATTCGTCCCAATAAATCTCTTTTTGCAGAAAAGGTGATAGGTATTTTCGAAGGTTATAAAAATGATAAAGAAATATACCCGCTTATCAAACAAATTCAAGAAACTAAATAGTTTACTATGCGTAACAAAATAGATTCCGTTTTAGGTAAGACACTGGTACTTATTATGTCCGTTATGGTCTTAAATGTACTTTGGCAAGTTTTTACACGATATGTTACTGGCAACCCAAGTTCATTTACCGACGAGCTGGCTCGCTATCTTATGATTTGGATTGGGGTTCTAGGCGCTGCTTATGTTTCTGGTCGTAATCTTCATGTTGCTATAGATATTTTACCCTTAAGACAAGACAAGAAAACACAGAAAAAATTAAAGATAATTGTAACTATTCTGATTATCTTATTTGTCTTTTTTGCTTTTGTCATTGGTGGTTCTAGATTGGTATATATCTCTTATGTTTTAGGGCAACAATCACCCGCATTGCAATTACCATTGGCAATCGTTTATCTCATTATTCCTATTAGCGGCTTGTTGATTATGTATTATAAAATATCTGACTTAAAAAATATCAACTCATGATGGAGCATTTACCCATTCTTGTTTTAGTACTAAGCTTTGTCTGCTTATTATCTATAGGTACACCTGTTGCCTGGAGTATCGCAATTTCATCTTTATTGACTATGCTGGTGAGTATATCTGCAATGCCTGCATTTACTACAGTCTCGCAGCGAATGGCTACAGGCTTAGATAGTTTTGCATTGTTGGCAATTCCTTTTTTTGTACTTTCTGGCGAACTTATGAACAAAGGCGGTATAGCCCATAGGCTTATAGCCTTTGCAAAGACATTAGTAGGTTCTTTTCCTGGTGGTTTGGCATTAATCAATGTAATAGCGGCTATGTTAATGGGGGCGATTGCTGGATCGGCAATGGCATCTGCATCTGCAATGGGAAGCATTTTAGGTCCTGAAATGGAAAAAGAGGGCTATTCTAAAGAATTTGGTGCTGCTGTTAATATAACTTCGGCAACCACGGGGTTAATTATTCCTCCAAGTAATGTATTGATTGTTTACTCTTTGGCAAGTGGTGGTGCATCTATTGCAGCATTGTTCTTGGCAGGTTATATTCCTGGAATTATGACTGGACTGTTTCTAATGATCGTAGCCGCTTTCTGGGCTAAAAAGAAGAAATATAAAGTTGGTAAACGCAGCAGTTTAAAGCAAGTAGGTAAAACGTTTATTGATGCACTGCCCAGCCTTTTTATGTTGGTAGTAGTTATTGGAGGTATTGTTACGGGGATTTTTACCGCTACTGAGGCATCTGCCATTGCGGTATTGTATAGTTTGATTCTTGGTTTTGTTTACAAGGAAATCACTTTGCCTAAATTGCCCCAAATTTTATTAGATTCTTCTGCTACCACTGCTATTGTAATGTTACTGATTGGGTCGTCTATGTGTATGTCGTGGGCATTATCTTATGAAAATATTCCACAAGATATTAGCTCTGGGTTATTGAGTTTAAGCGATAACAAAATTGTAATTCTTTTGATTATCAACTTACTGTTATTGTTCGTAGGTATTTTTATGGATATGACACCTGCCGTGCTAATCTTTACTCCAATATTTTTGCCGGTTGTAACCAAATTAGGATTAGACCCTGTGCATTTTGGTATTATTATGGTTTTGAATCTTTGTATAGGCTTATGTACACCACCTGTAGGCTCAGTCCTATTTGTTGGGGTAGGTGTGGCTAAAACAACCATAGAAAAGGTGTTTAAACCGTTGTTGCCTTTATTCATAGCAATGATAATTGCTCTTTTCTTGGTGACTTATATTCCACAATTGAGTTTGTGGTTGCCTAGCTTATTTAATTTGTAGAAAAGCGCTTTTTTGGTTAAAGGCTTAATTGGGGACCTTAGATATTTAGAAGAAATTTTAGTTATGTATCTAATTAATCTTGCTTGACGATTTTCTAACAATCAGTTTAGCGGGTAGAACAACATTCTTGCAGATTTTTACAGTTTGTTCATTTTCAATCTGTTCCAAGAATACTTTGGCAGCCATCATTCCCATTTCAACAGGTGATTGGTCTATTGAACTGATTGATGTTTCTAAAAATTGAGTGAATGGGGCATTACTAAATCCGACTACACAAAAATCATCAGGTATTTTAACCGATAGTTCATTTAAATATTGAACAGCTCCTAGTAATCCATAATCGGTAGAGGAAAATATGGCATCTGGTGGTATCGGTAGTTTCATTAAAGTTTTAGCAGCTTCTCTCCCAGCTTCAATATCACTTTTTAATGTAACAACATATTCCGGTAAAAATGGAAGTCCGCTTTCTTCCAAAGCATCCTTATAACCTTTAAATCGGTTTTTATATAGTTCAAGTTCGTGGTCCACTAGAAAATGTGCAATTCTCTTGCAACCCTGTTCAATTAAATGTTTGGTAGCATCAAAACCTCCTTGGTAATCATTAAGGGTTACTGAACTAATATTTGGGAAGTTTAACTTTCTGTCAAAAAAAATGAATGGGGTATTTTTTTTAATAAGGTAGTCAAGTTTGTGTTTTTCGTCATTTGAATATGAAGATGAAATTACAATACCATCGACTTGTTCGTTTAGTAGATTTTGTAAAATCTTTAATTCTTTATCCTTATTGTCATGAGTCTGTGCAATAATAACATGGTATCCTTTAGGGTAAAGTTCATCTTCTATTCCCCTAATTACAGATGAAAAAAAATTTCTGTTGATATAGGGTACCACAACCCCAATATTCTTGCTTTTTCCACTTTTTAAAGCTAGTGCAAGTTTATTTTGTTTATAGTTTAATTTTGTAGCAGTTGCCAGTACGAGTTCGCGAGTCTTCTCACTTATTTTTGGGTTGTCATTTAGTGCCCTAGAAACCGTGGCCGCAGTAATTTTTAGCTCCTTGGCAATATCATAAATTGTAGCTTTCTTTCTCATAAAAGAGTGTATAGTAAATTTACGATTATTGAACTACTTAAAGTAATTCTAGTGTATTTAAAAACGGAAAGATGTTTAAATTTTAAAACTAAAACCTTCTTCTACTTTCTTATGATATTTTTCATGGTCAAATTGAAATAAAAAGGCTCCTTTTTTAGAGGAACTCATGTCTTTTTCATCCAGTTTTATTAGAATATCTTGAGAATTAACCTTATTAATGAAGTTCCTTTTATCCAGTTTGGTTTCAAGAATGGCTTCATATAATTTTTGCAACTGGCGCATTGTAAATTTTTCAGGTAAAAGTTCAAAGCCTATGGGTTTATTCATGGCCCTTAGACGTAGAATGGAAATGGCCCTTTCAACCATTTGATTATGGTCAAAAATTAGACTAGGAGCATCTTTAATATCGAACCATCTCAATGTGTCTTTCTTTATAAATTTATTACAATGAGGAGCTATATCTATTAGCGCGAAGTACGAAACAGAAATGGTTCTATCTTCAGGGTCACGATCAACTTTTGAAAAGGAATACACTTGTTCCATGTATATATTAGAAAGACCTGTTAAATTATGGAGTATTCTTGTTGCTGCCTGATCTAAGTTTTCTTCTTTCTTTAGAAATCCGCCAATAAGTGACCATTGGCCTTGTTCAGGTTCAAAATCTCGTTGTACTAATAATATTTTTAATTCTTCTTTATAAAATCCAAATATGATACAATCTACTGCAAGAAGAATTTTATCTTCTTTACTATATTTACTTAAAATCATGTTAAAATCTTTGCGGCCCTAATTTAGTCAATTCGCCGAATCTGATAAATTTTATTAAGAAAAAAACCTTAACATTTTTGCTGTATTAGTCTATTATTTAATGTGTTATTCCATTTAGGTACTGCTGGAAATTATAAAAATAACATTCCCTTTTTTTACGTGAGCAAGTGTTAAATACAGGGGGGGAGTCTTTTTGATAAAAGTTAATTTATCATAAATTTTCATTAGAGTTGTCGTAATTTTAAACTATATAATTGGTTAAAAATTATTTTAGTTTATTTAAACAAGTTTGGTTTTCCATGAGACTTAAATAGTTATTGACTTCTAATTTGTGCTATAGATTAAAAATAAAAAAATAAAGAAAAATTATGTTGAAACTAGCTAGTAGGAATAGTGTTAGAATATTAATTTTAGTTATTTTAATAGGAATTAGTAGTTGTAAGTTTGATAAAGCAAATAAGACCTCTATAGAAATCCAAACAAAGATAAAATTAGTGAGTATTACAAGAAGCAGTTACGGTACAACTACAAATTTAGAAAGTGTAGATAAATTTATTTTAAATAATACTGGCGGTATACAAGTAGAAATAATAACCTACGGAGGTAGAATTACGTCGTTGAAAACGGCGGATGAAAATGGTAATTTGGAAAATGTGGTTTTAGGTTTTAGCAACTTAGAACAATATGAAAAGCCTAATCCTTTTTTTGGTGCTTTAGTGGGGCGGTATGGGAACAGAATTGCAAAAGGAAAATTTAGTTTAAACAATACTGAATATACGTTAGCAAAAAACAATGGTGAAAATAGTTTACATGGTGGTTTAGTAGGATTTGACAAAGTAGTCTGGAAGGTTGAAGGGGTTAAAGAATCTGATTCTTCTGCTTCTTTAAAATTAAGTTATTTGAGTAAGGATATGGAAGAAGGATTTCCGGGGAATCTTTACACCACAGTAACCTATACGTTGAATAAGGATAATAGTTTAGATGTCCAATATGAGGCAACAACGGACAAAACTACTGTAGTTAATCTTACACAGCATACTTATTTTAATCTATCTGGCGATTTTTCAAAACAAATTTTAGATCATGAAGTAGAAATTAATGCTAACAAATTTGTGCCTGTAGATAGCGGATTAATACCAACAGGCGAATTAGCTATGGTTGAGGGTACTCCTTTTGATTTTAGAGAAGCAAAGTTGGTAGGAAACGATATCAACGCAGAAAATGAACAAATAAAATTAGGTGGTGGTTTTGACCATTGTTGGGTGTTAAACGATTATAAGGCAGGTTATCGTTCGGTAGCTAAAGCATATCATGAAGCATCTGGTCGTGCCTTAGAAATATTGACCGATGAACCAGGTATGCAATTTTATACGGGAAATTTTTTAGACGGCACATTACCGGCTCCAAATGGACAAACATTTATAAAACGCAGTGGATTTTGTTTTGAAACACAACATTATCCCGATACACCAAATCAACCAAATTTTCCATCTGTAACCTTAGAGCCAGGTAACAAGTATTCAACAAAAACTACTTTTATATTCTCCACCAAATAAACCACTACCATGCAACAATTAGATAATTTAGATTGGATAAGTATATCACTCTATTTTTTATTACTTGTAGGAATAGCCGTTTGGGTTATACGTAAAAAGGAAGATAATACAGAAGATTATTTTTTAGCCGGTAGAAACGTAGGTTGGTTCGTGGTAGGTGCGTCAATATTTGCATCTAACATTGGTTCTGAACATGTTGTTGGTTTAGCAGGTACGGGTGCTAGTAACAAATTGCCATTACTTATTTATGAAATACACGCGTGGGTAGTCCTAATGTTGGGCTGGGTATTTCTTCCTTTTTATTCACGAAGTGGCGTTTTTACCATGCCAGAGTTTTTAGAAAAACGTTTTGATGCAAGATCCAGGTGGGTACTTTCTATTTTTTCAATTGTTGCTTACGTGCTTACTAAAATTTCTGTGACCATTTATGCTGGTGGTGTTGTAGTTTCTGCCTTGTTAGGAATCGATTTTTGGACCGGAGCTATTGCTACTGTGGTTTTAACCGGTATTTATACGGTTTTAGGAGGCATGCGTGCCGTTGTGTATACCGAGACACTTCAGGCTATTCTTTTAGTTATCGGTGCCGCTGTGTTAACATTTATTGGTTTAGATAAAGTAGGCGGATGGGGAAGTATGGTAGAAACACTTGGGCCAGAATATTTTAATATGTGGAGACCAGCAACTGATCCAGATTTCCCATGGCCATCCCTTTTCATAACAAGTACAATAGTAGGTATTTGGTATTGGTGTACCGATCAATACATTGTTCAAAGAACACTGACTGCAAAGAATATCAAAGAAGGGAGACGTGGGACTATTTTTGGAGCATTACTAAAACTCTTACCGGTATTTTTATTTTTAATACCTGGTGTTATTGCCTTGACTTTAAAAATGAGAGGTGAACTAGAATGGGAAAGTGCCGATGAAGCATTTCCAGTTTTAATGAGTAACCTATTACCTTCTGGCTTGCGCGGATTGGTAGCTGCTGGTTTATTGGCTGCCTTAATGAGTTCATTAGCATCCGTATTCAATTCATGTTCTACCTTGTTTACGGTAGATGTTTATAAGAAATTGAGGCCTAATGCACCAGAAAAAAAGTTGGTAAGAACAGGTCAGATTGCAACGGTACTTGTTGTGATAATCGGTATTATTTGGATACCGATTATGGCAAATATATCAGGTGTATTGTATGAATATTTACAAAGTGTACAATCTTACATTGCGCCGCCTATAACGGCTGTATTTCTTTTAGGCATATTTTATAAACGAATAAATTCTACAGGTGCATTTTATACATTGGTAATGGGTATTGTTGTTGCCTTTTTAAGAATTGCACTAGAATTGGTAAAACATAATTTAGATGCTGATGGGTTTTTATACTATTTAGGTGATATGAACTTTTTGACTTTTGGTGCATGGTTCTTCTTATTCTGTTTAATTTTTATGGTAGTAGTAAGCTTATTGACCGAGGTACCAAATAAAGAACAAATTGTAAACCTTACATTTGGAACGATTACCGAAGAGGAAAAAAATAAAAATAAGAGTAGTTATAATTGGGTAGATATTGCCGTTTCTATTTTCATTATTTTAATTGTAATTGGTATTATGATATTTTTTAACGGTAAATAATTGGTTCGTTTTTCCTTTCAAAAGTTGATTATGTTTTTAAATTTAATACCATAAATTTTTTTATTAAAACCCAACTTTTAAGTTGGGTTTATTCTTTCTTAAAAATATTTGGCATTGAAATATTTGGTATTAAAGTCTGCGTACTAGTGTCATAAAATTTAGTTATCAGATTAATATAAACGATTATTCTAAAGTAACTTTAATTGTCAAAAAGAGTATCATGCAAAAACCAAATAAAAGATTAGAAGGTCAAACATGTATTGTTACCGGTTCAAGTGACGGTATTGGTGAAGCCGTGGCAAAAGCAATGGGAATGGAAGGTGCTAATATGGTTATAAATTATCATCGTAGTAAAGAGGAAGCGGAAGAAGTTGCACATTGGATTAGTCAGAATTCGGACTGTGGTAATGCTATAGTTGTAAAATGCGATGTTAGTAATGAAGACGAAGTAAAAGACATGTTCAAGAAAACAGTGTCTAAATTCGGAACTGTAGATGTGTGTGTTGCAAATGCTGGCATGCAGTTAGATCATCCACTTCATGAGATGCCTTTGAAAGACTGGCAAAGGGTAATAGATGTAAACCTTACCGGTCAATTTCTTTGTGCTAAAGAAGCAATTATTGAATTTAAAAGAAGAGGTATGCGCCCTAAAATATCCAAATCTCTTGGAAAAATAATACATATGAGCTCTGTTCATGAGATAATTCCGTGGGCGGGTCATGCTAACTATGCTGCTTCTAAAGGCGGATTGGTAATGTTAATGCAAACTATTTGTCAAGAATATGGTCCAGATAAGGTAAGATGTAATTCCATTGCGCCAGGAGCTATTAAAACTGATATTAATAAAGATGTTTGGAGTACTCAAGAGGGAAGAGACGGAATGTTAAAATTAATTCCTTACAAACAAATAGGTGTTCCAGACGATATTGGTAGTGTAGCTAGTTGGTTGGCTTCAGATGAATCAGAATACATAAACGGTACTACTATTTTTGTTGATGGTGGTATGACATGTTATCCTGGGTTTACTGCCAATGGGTAACTATTAAAACAAAAGAAGCCACCCAATAAGGTGGCTTCTTTTGTTTTTAAAAGAGGATGAATTATTTCATCATTGGCTTGTAATCAAATTTTTGTCCGCCAACGGATGCATCTGCCATTAATCCTGCTTTTGGTAATGCGAAAACTGCAACTCCATCTCTGTATTTGGCATTTACCGCAATTCCAGATTTTAGAGCAACGGCTGAGGCTTCCGCAGAGAATTCAAAATCTCCTTCTTTAAACTTGGCTAAATCACCCGGAGTCTCAAAAAATATTACTTCTGTAATTGCTTGACCACCTGCTTGTAGACCTACGCTTACTTTCTTTAAATCTGCCATGCCTATCATCGTTCCATTTTCGTAAACTACACCATTACCAGATGCTCCTCCTATGATGAATCCACCTTTGCCGACATTTGGGAAAATAACGTATCCTGCTGAATTACTGAAAAATTGGTCTAGCCCAACTTCCATAGCTATTAAATTTTCTTTTGCTTTTTCGGAGTCCTTTATTATTTTCTTGTCTTTACTATTTTGTGCATTCAATCCAACTGCTAAGAATAATAATGTTGCGAATGTTATTGATTTTAAAATTTTCATTTGTTCTAGATTTTATATGTTATTATAATTATTTCTTCATATCAAATGTAGAATTAACCTATTGTTTAGCTTACCTTAATTACTTTAAAATTTAGCTCAATACGGAGTTAAATATTTATAATTCAGTTAATTATAAGTTAATGATTATAAATGAAAGCATAATATTTTCGCTTAATTTATTTATAGAAAGCACTTTATAGTATCAGTCTATTTCTTAAAAATTTGTTAAATATTTATTTTAGTGTTATATTCATGCAATACTAGAACAGTAGATAATGGGGAACAACGAAAATTTTTTAGACTCGAAAATGATTGCCAACTTTCTTATTGCATTAGCATTAATGTTAACTGCCATCTATTATTTTAATAATTCTGAGGAAATTGAAGGAGAGGTTAATTCGGTTATTGTTAATTCATTAAATGATGTAAATAACAATTTGGCTGAGCACGAATCTGCTCGTAAATAATATAAATTACTAACCATAACTATTTGCTATCGATTTTTCATAATCGGTAGCTTTTTTTTGTGATTAACAAATTAGGTTTAGCTATTTTCTACCAATAGCAACATTGGCAATTAAGGCAATTAAGATCATTAAAATACCTAAAAGGCTATAAAGCGAGTAAATATCTCCAAACCAGCTCACCCCAATTAAAATAGTAAATATCACCTCAATATATTTTAATGGTGCTACTAAATTGGTTTTTGCTATCTGAAAAGCTTTTGTCATATATACCTGCCCAAAGAATCCAAATATTCCCAAGCTTGACAATAACAGCCAATCTATCCCTATTGGGTCAACCCAATTATTAATACTTAAAATTCCCCCAATAACAGTACCGGTAAACATAAAGTAATTTACAATTACTAAAGGGTGATCACTATTCCCAATTTTTCGAATTAAAACATATACTAATCCACTGAAAATAGAAGCTCCCAAAACTAAAAGTAAACCAGTGGTATTAATATTGTTATCAAACCCTTTTAGAACTAAAACACCGGAAAAGGCAAATAAAAACAGAAACCATTGAATAGGTTTTAATCTTTCTTTAAGTAAGAAAACAGCAAAAATAGCGGCATAAATAGGGGCTAGGTATCTTAATGATACAGCAGTGCCAACTGGTAAATACTTTAGTGACATAAAGAATAAACTCATTGCGGTTAAACCTGCAAGGGCCCTAAAAATCATGAACTTTCTGTTGTTTCCCAATATGGGGATTCCCTTTATTAAAATATATGATGATCCTAATATTAGTGAACCTATAGTTCTAAAGAATACTATTTCAAAAGTTGGAAAATGATCTAAATATTTCACGAACGAGTTCATTAAACTAAATGAAAACGTACTAATAATCATAAAAAAAATTGCCTTCTTCACTGTAGTAAAATTGTAACTGCAAAGTTAAAGGTGACAAAGAGAAATGAACCTGTAAATTCTATAAATTAGTATATTAACTCTCATTTTTATCATACTTGTAAATTTAAATTGATTAACAATGTTGTTCATTTAGAATAAGTCGATTTAAGTCTATTATTAACGATTTAAGAGTCGTTTATTGAGATTTTCATTTTTAGAAGCAAACATTTAATATTTGTTATAATACGGTGAAGATTAGAGGTCATTTTTAAGAATTCTCTTAACTTGGCATAACAAACTAAATGGATGGAATTTAGCCTTAAATTTTGCAGGTCTTAATTTTATTTCATTTAAATTAAATAGATGAAAATGAACGAGTTATTATCGTTGAAAGATAAAAATTATGTCCTATCTGGAGGGACGGGTACTTTAGGGGGGTCAATTGCCCAGTATTTGATTGAAAACGGAGCAAGAGTTTTATTGCTAGGAAGATCTGAAGATAAACTAAAGGATAAACAGAAAGAATTAAATACACTAGTGCCTAATAGTACATTTATTTTCAAAGTAGATGTTATGGACGAAGACGAGCTTACCGAATTAAAGCATACTATTAAAAAGGATTTTAATCACTTAGACGGTCTAGTGAACTTGGCGGGGGGTAACTTACCTGGGGCAACTTTAAAACCGGATCAAACAGTTAGAGATATTTCAATGGAAGATACTAGAAAAGTGGTTGATATTAATTTATTTGGTACAGTAATCCCTACGGTTATATTAAGTGAGTTAATGGTGGAACAAGGTCATGGATCTATCGTTAATATTTCCTCTATGGCAGCAAAACAAACAATTTCTAGAGTTTTAGGATATTCAATGGCAAAGAGCGCAGTTGATATTTTTACCAAATGGATGGCTAATGAATTAGCATCAAAACATGGAGATAAAATAAGAGTAAATGCTGTAGCGCCCGGATTTTTTATAGGTAATCAAAACAGGCGATTACTGACGAATGACGATGGGTCGTATACGGAAAGAGGACATAGTATTATAAGGAATACTCCTATGGGTCGTTTTGGTGATGCTTCTGAACTTAATGGTATGGTACATTATTTATTAAGTGATGCATCAAGTTTTGTAACCGGAAGTATTTTTGACGTAGATGGTGGTTTCAGTTCTTTCTCTGGAGTATAATTTTGGTAAATTATACTATTTTAAAAATAGTAATTATGGCTGTCCATTAGTCTTTTTTTGTAATCGATTACCTAACTTTAGAAAGACTATTTAAGATTTGAATTTTTACCAGTAGTATATATGGATTATTTAAAAAAAACCTTTCGTTGGTTTGGACCAGATTTTGGAGTTTCCTTGATAGATATTAAACAATTAGGTATAGAAGGTATAGTTGCTGCTTGCCAAACTTTACCTCTTGGTGAGGTTTGGCCTTTGGGAACAATAGCTGCATTAAAATCAGATATTGAGTCACACGGTATGGAATGGTCCTTGGTAGAAAGTGTCAATATTCATCCCTCTATTAAATATGGTTATGATGACAGAGATGATTATATTGAAAAGTATATACAAACACTTACAAATCTTGCTACTAACGGAATCTATGATGTATGTTATAACTTCATGCAATTAATAGATTGGACCCGAACAGATTTAGATTTTCAATTACCAACTGGAGCATCTGCCCTAAAGTTTAATCCTTATGCGGCAGCAGCTTTTGATTTGTATATTCTAGAAAGGGAAAATGCGAAAGATTCTTATTCTTCTGAGGTTTACCTTAAAGCTAAATCTTATTTTGATAAATTAGATAATGCCGAAAGACAAAAGCTTGAAGAGGCTATTCTAGCAGGAATGCCAGGTTCAAGAAAATTGATTGCGTTAGATGCTTTTAAAGCTAATCACGCCAAGGTTTTAAAAATTAGTAAAAAACAATTACAAGAAAATTTATCTTATTTTTTAAATGCTATAATCCCTGAAGCTGAAAAGTTAGGGGTACGTATGGCCATTCATCCAGATGATCCACCATTCTCCGTTTTTGGAGTACCCAGAATTGTGTCTAATTATGAAGAAATAAAATTTTTGTTAGAGTGTTGCCCTTCTCCTAGTAACGGACTCACATTTTGTTCAGGGTCTTTAGGAGCTTCGTCAAAGAATGATTTAATTAAAATTATTGAAGATTTTGGTGATAAAATTCACTTTATTTATCTTAGAAATGTTTCTCGTTCGGCAGATGGTAGTTTTTATGAAGCAGATCATTTAAATGGTTCTGTGCCCATGGAGCAGGTAATGAAGGCAATTGTGCAACAACAAAAAATTAGACACGTTAATGGTAAAGGAGTGGTGAAAATTCCTATGAGACCTGATCATGGACACGTTTTACGTGATGATAAGAAACGCCAGAACGATTTTTATTCTGGCTACTCACTAATTGGCAGAGCTATTGGTTTGGCACAGCTATCCGGATTGGAAATGGGCATTAGAAGTGGTCTCCAAATTTCTTAGTTAACCATCATTTAATTAATATGGTTTTTCATTTAATAGTTCTCTATTCACACAATTTACCCTCATGCGCATTACTTTTTTTATACTTCTAATTTCATCTTTCATATTAATTTCTTGTCAGGCTGGTTTTAAGGAAACTGAAGTTTCTTTAGAGTCCTATAGTATTGAAAATGGTTTCAATTTAGAAGTATTAGCTGCAGAACCTTTATTAAAAGCACCTGTAGCCATCGATTTTGATTCTAATGGGAGGATTTGGGTTGCACAAATGCCTGGTTATATGAATGACTTACAAGGCACTGGAGAGACGGACCCTTCCGGTAGTATAGTCATACTTGAAGATTTGGATAATGACGGCATCGCAGATCATTCAAAAGTTTTTATGGATAGCTTAGTGATGCCGCGAGCAATTGCGCACGTGTATGGTGGATTGTTATATGCCGAGCCTCCTTACTTATGGTTTGTGGACATAGAAGATGACAAACCTGTAAACAAGGTTATGGTAGATTCTATCTATGCTGTAGAAGGTAATCCTGAACATCAACCTAATGGTTTAGAATTAAATATCGATAATTGGATATACAACGCAAAATCTAACTTTAGATATAGAAGACAAAACGGAGTTTGGAAAAAAGAACCAACTACTTTTAGAGGTCAATGGGGAATTACCCATGATAATTTTGGAAGGTTGTATTACAATGATAATTCTAGAATTTTATTGGGTGATTATGTACTGCCCAATACCATAATTGATAATAACTACTTTGTGCCAAGATCTAGTGTAGATAAACTTTTAACCAATGATCAAAGGGTTTATCCTGCTTTTGCTGGATTGGTTAACAGAGGGTATGCAAAAGGGGTTTTAAATTCAGATAGCATTTTGGTAAAAGCAACTGCAGCTTGTAGTCCTTTGGTATATAGGGGAGGTGTGTTTACTAAAGAATATGAAGAGAATGTATTTATTTGCATACCTGAAGGTAATCTTATAAAAAGAGCTCTTTTGACTTTTAAGGGTGATTCCGTTATTGCAAAACAAGCTTGGCAAGGTAAAGAGTTTTTAACTTCTACAGATGAGGGTTTTAGACCGGTAAGCCTAAAAAATGGTCCTGATGGCAATATGTACATTGTAGATATGCATAGAGGAATGATTGGTCATCACGCGTACATGAGCCCGTATCTAAGAGACAAGGCAAAGGCTAAAGAATTGGATACTATTGTAAATTTTGGAAGGATTTTAAGGGTGTCTCACGATAATACAAGGGTAGGGAAGATGCCTAATTTTGATGCTTTGAACGGAAGTGAATTGGTCTCGTTGTTACAGAGTGATAACGGATGGATTCGTGACCGTGCGCAACATTTTTTAGTTTTTAAAGAATTTAAAGATGTTATCAAGGAAGTAGAAGTACTTGCATTGAATACCGAGAATCCACACAACCAAATTCATGCGTTATACGTGTTGGAAGCATGGCATGCATTGTCATTTGATTTACTAGCTAAAATTATTGAAAAAAGTGGAAGTGAGACATCTGCACATGCATTGGTACTTTCAAAAGAATTTACAATTGATGAGAATATAGAACAAGCTGGTATTCTTTTTAAGAATGTTTTAAACCGAAATGATTTAGGACTTGATGTTTATTTAGGTAGCATAATAGGAAATTGGATACAACTTAATGAAGCTCGTTTTACACCAATAATGATGGAAATTCTTAAACGAAGAATGGAGAGTGCAACTATTAGTGATGCAATTATTGGTGGATTGGCCCTGGTTGATTCTCTTATTTATAATAATGAAGCTATAATGGATAGTTTAAAACATACAGCGTTTGTAAATAAACTGGCTAGAAGTATAGTAGATAAAAAATCTGATAAAAAGAACGCTATTTTTACTAAAGTAGTAACTCATGAGGATACACGTACAAGTGGAGCTAAAATGTTCTTTCAAATTTGTGCGTCGTGCCATGGAGCAGATGGTAAAGGTATAGATGGGCTGGCACCACCACTTATGGGGTCTGAACATGTAAAAAACACAGAACGCTTAGCATTAATTATGTTGCATGGTCTAGAAGGTCCCGTACATGTTAACGGTGAAGAGTATAACATAAACTTGGCAATGCCCGGTCTTATTAGAAATGAATCTATAAGCAATACCGATATTGCCAATATTATATCCTATGTAACAAATGCTTTTTCTGATAACCCAAAAGGGTTGAGCACCACACGTATTCAAGAATTAAGAAGCGTGAAATCAACAACTGGTATGGAATTTACGGAGCTTGAACTACAAGCTCTAGATAAATAATTACCAGGCTATTTCATACTTTTTCTAATCCCCATTTCTAATCCTCTTAATTCAGCAAGACCGCGAAGTCTACCTATACCAGAATATCCCGGGTTGGTTTTCTTTCTAAGATCATCTAGCATTTTATGCCCGTGATCTGGGCGAAATGGCATTCTAATATCTTTTCTTCCGGACGCTTTTCTTTTGTCCTGTTCTTTAACCAATGCTTTCATAACAGAGAACATATCTACATCACCTTCTAAATGGTTGGCTTCATGAAAATTGCCATTTACATCACGCTGTGTACTGCGCAGGTGAATAAAATGTATACGTTCTCCCAGACGTTCTACCATGCCTGGTAAGTCATTGTCAGGTCTCACACCAAAAGAACCTGTACAGAAAGTTAATCCGTTGTTAGGGCTATCCACTGCTTTATATAAGTCGACAATATCTTGCTCTGTACTTACAACACGTGGTAAACCTAAAATAGGGAAAGGCGGATCATCTGGATGAATACACATACGTATACCTGATTTTTCCGCAACTGGAATAATTTCCGATAAAAACTCGAATAAATTTTTCTTCAACTCATTCGGTCCAATTTTATCATAGGTAGCTAAAATGGTATTAAACTCTTCCAAAGTATATCCTTCTTCAGCTCCAGGTAAACCGGCAATGATATTGTTTATCAACTTCTCTCTTCCTTCTTCAGAAAGGTTGTCGTGGTATACCTTGGCTGCAGTTTTTTGAGCTTCAGAATAGGTGTATTCAGAACCTGGTCTTTTCAATAGATACAATTCAAAGGCAGCGAAAGCAGCAGCTTCAAAGCGTAGTGCGGTAGAGCCATCGGCCGCTTCGTAATCTAAATTGGTACGTGTCCAATCTAAAACGGGCATAAAATTGTAACAAACCGTATCTATGCCGCATTGCCCAAGATTGGTAATAGTTTGTTTATAGTTGTCGTAATAGGTTTTATAATCTCCTTTTTGGGTCTTTATTTGCTCATGAATAGGAACACTCTCTACAACAGACCATATTAAGCCGGCGGCTTCAATTATATTTTTACGCTCAATAATTTCTTCTACAGACCATACAACGCCATTTGGTATATGGTGTAAAGCACTTACTACACCTGTTGCACCTGCTTGTCTAATATCTGATAATGATACG
>TARA_R110002051_G_scaffold136036_1_pt1 | contig 18674 bp, 18 predicted proteins | sample TARA_R110002051 | Tara Oceans TARA_R110002051 (sample SAMEA4397023) | marine metagenome | biome: Polar Biome; feature: [MES] marine water layer (ENVO:01000295) within the mesopelagic zone...; material: water (ENVO:00002006), including particulate matter (ENVO:01000060) such...
ATAGTTGGGGGCATCGCAAAGGACGGCAAGCCCAGATGACCGACAATACCACACACTTTGGTTTTGAAACCGTGCGCGAAGACGAAAAAGCGGGGCGGGTGCAGGGGGTTTTCACTTCTGTGGCTAGTAAATACGACATCATGAACGATGTCATGTCCGTGGGCATTCATCGTATCTGGAAAGAGGCCATGATGGATTGGCTGGCCCCTCGCGCGGGGCAAAAACTGCTCGATGTGGCGGGTGGAACAGGCGATATCTCTTTCAAATTTCTCGAACGGGCGGGGTCCGGCCACGCCACCGTCTGTGATATTACCGAACAAATGCTTGTGGCAGGGCGCACGCGGGCCGAGGCCGCCGCCATGTCAGGCAGCCTAGATTGGGTTGTGGGCGATGCAATGGCGCTGCCGTTTTCGGACAATACATTTGATGTCTACACCATCAGCTTTGGCATCCGAAACGTCACCCGCCCACAAGAGGCGCTGAACGAAGCGTACCGCGTTTTACGCCCCGGCGGACGCTTGATGGTTCTGGAATTCAGCCACCTGCCAAACCCAATGATGCAGGCCGCTTATGACGCCTATTCGTTCAACGTAATTCCGCGCATGGGCAAACTGATCGCAAATGACAGCGAAAGCTATCAATACCTCGTCGAATCAATCCGCAAATTCCCCGACCAAGATACCTTTCTTGGTATGGTAAAATCTGCAGGGTTCGAGCAAGCAAAATACCGCAATCTTTCGCTAGGCATTGCGGCGCTGCATTCGGGATGGAAACTGTAAGTGCGCGGCCCTCACAATATTATCCGCCTGATCCGCACCGGCGCCACTTTTGAGCGCACGGGTGCAATGCAAGTCGTGCTGGACGCATTCGAGGCGCCTAAATTGCTGCGCATCGCGATCCGCGGTCTTGTTTGGCCCTTTCAGTGGCTCGGCTTCAAGGGCGATCCGTCGCTGCCCGCCGCCCCGCGTGCACTCAACGCGCTTGGCCCTGCCTACATCAAATTCGGCCAAGTCCTCTCGACCCGCCCCGATGTCGTGGGGAGTGATTTGGCGGTGCAACTCCGTGTACTGCAGGACAAGTTGCCACCCTTTTCGATGGCCGCTGCAAACGCAACGGTGCTGCGCGAACTTGGCAAACCGGTTGATGCCCTGTTCAGCGACTTCTCCGAGCCCGTTGCCGCAGCATCCCTTGCGCAGGTCCACAAAGCACATCTGATCGACACGGGCGATGCGGTTGCAGTCAAAATTCTGCGGCCCGGGATCGAGCGCGCGTTTCGCAAAGACATCGACGCCTTTTATTTCGCCGCGCGCGCCATCGAAGTATTGTCACCTTCCTCGCGCCGCCTGCGCCCAATGGAAGTAATCACCCATTTCGAAGGGGTTGTTGCCGGAGAGTTGGATCTACGACTGGAAAGCTCCGCGGCCTCAGAATTTGCAGCTAACACCGAAACAGATCACGGCTTTTCAGTGCCCCGCGTGCGCTGGGGCATGTCGTCACGTCGGGTGATGACGATGGATTGGGTGGAAGGGCATAGCATTGGCGAAAATGCGGCCCTCGACGCTGCGGGGCATAACCGCGAGCAACTGGCGACGCGGGTTCTGCAGCTTTTCCTTCGCCATGCGCTTCGTGACGGTTTTTTTCACGGCGATATGCATCAGGGTAACCTCAAAGTCGGTGAAAATGGCGATATCATAGCCTATGATTTCGGCATCATGGGGCGCATCGATGAATACACCCGCCGCGTCTACGCCGAGATCTTGTTTGGCTTTATCCGCAAAGACTACCAACGGGTCGCAGAAGTTCATTTTGAAGCAGGCTATGTGCCGCCGCACTATGATGTCGATGAATTTGCGCGGGCATTGCGCGCCGTAGGTGAACCCATTTTCGGAATGGACGCCAGCCACATCTCTATGGCCCGGCTTTTGTCATACCTGTTCGAGGTTACCGAACGCTTTGGCATGGAAACGCGAACCGAACTTATTTTGTTACAGCGGACAATGGTCGTGGTCGAAGGGGTCGCGCGGTCCCTTGATCCACACATGAACATCTGGCAGGTCGCAAAACCAACGGTCGAAAATTACATAAAAGAGTCGATCGGGCCAAAAGCGCTGATTAAAGATATGGTAAAGACGGCGCGCATTTTGGCCCGCTTTGGCCCGCTTCTGCCTGCTATCGCACAAGCAGCACTTATCAATCAGAATAACCCAACGCCAATGACCCAGCCAAACCAACGCGGTGCGATCCTGTCATGGATGGTGCTGGGGGGTGGCGTGACGGCGGCAATCATTTGGATCGTGCAAGCACTCTAAAGATTAGGATCACGTAATGCGCTGACTTGGCTCGCCGCAATCGCAGTGCCTCCCTCCAGAATCAAAACCGTTTCACCGCCTTGACTACGCACCTCGGTAATCGTGCTATAAACATCGACCGGATCTTGCGCCACGGCTTCCCCTCCGACGAAACTTACCACCTCGAAACTATAAAGCCCCAAATCGCGTGGATACCCGTCCGAATCCAAACCGGACCATTCCACAGGCTCTGCGCTGACTGGGATATCAAATCGCTCGACCTCTAGTCCCTGCGCATCACTAACGACGATTTGAACACGATCCGCGATACTGGCGGGGTTCGGGGCCAACGTAATCGGATCTCCGTCGAAATTTGCAGCAACTGGCGCGCGCGCTTCCTTGCCAACCCACCCCGCCATCTGCGCCATTCCATTGGTACCCATCAGGGCGGTCAATCCCTTGAGCAAGTCGTTGGTCTGCACTTGTTGCTCTACTCCTGAAAACGTTGCCAACTGAATAGCATAGTCAGCAGAATCGACCGGATCCAACGGGTCTTGGTTCTGCATTTGCACGGTCAACATTTTGAGAAATGTCTCGAAATCCGAACTGATCTCCTTGTCACTGACATTTGAGCTACCTGCAGCCCCCGAAACGCCAGATGACGCCGCCGTTGTTTGCGTAACGTCCATAATATGTGTCTCCTTTAAAGCCTTAAATCCAAACTGGTTGCTGTCATCGCTGAAACCTGCACTACAGGAATCTCTCCCTCGACAGCGGGTCCCGCCCCGCTAGCAACTGCGGAGCCGTCACTCTGCTCTTGGCGTCCCTGATCTTGGAACGAAAATCCGACATCACTAAAGCCAAGTTGTCGAAGTTCCTGCGCCAAAACTTCGATATGGCGCCGCATTAAATCCTGCGTTTCTGGCCGCTCTGTCGTGATCGTCAAGGTTACGGCACCATCAGACGTCGCCATCGCCAATTTAACCCGCCCCAATTCCTCTGGATTCAAAATCATTTCGGTAACGCCATCGGGGTTCTTTTGCACCGCGACTGCCACCTGTTGCGCAACGGCGGACGCAACTTGCGCAGGCGCCGCCGCCCTCGCATCCATACCGGTTACCGATACCACTGACATGCGCTCTCCTCCGCCTAGCAAGGCGGCCTCAGCACCAAAACCCGCGTCAACTTCAGCCGATGCCAAGACCTCGCTTTTAGCAACAACTACTGGGCCCGCATCAACCGGCCTAGACAACTTGGCAACTGGCATAGGCGACCGTGACCGTGCCAATCGTGGATCAACTTGCAACTGGTCGCCCGCCGCCACATCAAGTGTCCGGTGACTGTCTGGGTTTGACGGTGCATCCCGTATCTTAGACCCACCGGCAGTCCAAGGTTGGTTAGTGCCTTTAGGTAATGCAGCCAATATTTGCGACTGTGCCGCGCTCTGCGACGGCGGCATCGACCCTGCGCTAGATTCTTTGATCAACACATCCTCTTGGACCGGAATTTGCCCCTGCGGCGCGGTAAGCGCTGGCTTTCCGTCGACCTGAATCCGCTTTGCGCCCACAACGGTATCTTCGGCCTTTGGTGATGCTGGCGCGCCTTGTGGTCGCGGCGCGTGCTCCCATCCTTGCGCGACAAAAGTCATCGGCATTGGAATGGACTGTTCCAACTGAACGCCACCCGAAACCGTCGCGCTCGGTATAGAGAACGACGCCACGGTCAAAGCCGTAGGGTTTAGCACAACCAATTGCGGAACGGGCGGCAACATATCCGATGGATCGGCTTCAAGCTCGTTCTCGCCTGCGTCGGCTGCGTCGACACCCCCATCACCATCGTCCGCTTCAGCAGGCGCGTCGACCGGCAGGTCAGGCGCGGTGTGGCCATCAGGTGGAATAGGGACCTGCTCATCTGACGATGAAAAGAAACCACTCATCATCTGAGCAAATGCATCCGTTGTGTCCGGCCTAGCAGGCGTCACATTTTGCAACCGCCCCGCTTGGCTGTCGTGGGACATAATAATCTGCATCGATTCTCCGTCTCTGAAAATTATGTCTCACTTTTGCGCCAATATACTTACCGATTGTTTACCGATTTAGGCGCATTGTGAAAAAAATAGATGGATTCAGATAATGACAATGATCCCTGTACTACCTGCACCGCATCAAGTGTCGCGGTCTCAAACTTCGAACGCGACCGATGAAAAACTGCTTGATGCCGCAAAGGAACTGGAAGCAACTTTCCTTTCTGAAATGCTAAAATCCGCAGGGTTCGGTGCGCCGCGATCCTCTTTTGGCGGGGGAATCGGTGAAGATCGGTTCAGCTCATTCTTGCGCGACGAACAGGCCCGCGAAATGGTTGACGCGGGTGGGATCGGAATGGCCGAAGCGCTTTTTGAGGCGATGAAGGAACGAATGATTGCATAAAAAATTCCTTCAGCTTCTCGAACAAGAACGCGCGGCCATCGCAACCGCGGATTTCGACAAAATTGATGCCCTCGCGACGTCAAAGCAGGCGCTATTCGATCAAACCCTCAAGTTGGTCAAAAACAAAGTCGCTCTTTCCGAAATTCAAACCGCTCTTGTACGAAACCAAGCCCTGTTTCTAGCCGCAATCGAAGGGGTTTCGGCTGCGCGACATCGCATCAGCGCGATGCGCGAAGTCCGTGACAACCTGCGTATTTATGATCAATCTGGCCGTATCGCACAGGTCGCGTCAAAGGCGCCCGACCTAAGTAAACGCAGCTAAACTAGTAAATTAATTCAAATACAATCTATCTTCAAAGCAGCTGTTAACGCCATGTTCAGCATCCTCCCTCCATCTTGAATTTATCCAAAACGGATACTCTGAATTACAATCAGAGCTGCAGTCAGAATGGCTTTCGACGCACAAACCGGTTGTTTGTGCATCCTTGAAAAACCCGGCGCAAAACGCGCCACCACAATTTAGAGGCCAAAAAAATGGCAACTTTCCATGCGCCACCGTGATGTCCACCGCCCTGAATGACTTTCTTGCGCTTTATAATAACTGGTGCATTACCGCCCATGTTGAACCGCCTTTCACTTACCTGCTGCCGATTTAAAGTCAGGCAAGTGAAGGTCACCTTAAAGGTCGAATTCTAGACAATTTGGAGTCTATCAAGCTTTAGAATAAATTTCATCAGGGCCGCAAAACTCTTTTAAATCATAGCCTTTTTCGCGCATCAGCGCCGGTAGCGCGGGATCACCCGAATTGTTTTCAATCGACCAAATTTTAACATCATGCTTATCAAATGGAAACTTTCGCAGCGCGGCCAACTCACCACCCTCAATATCCAGTGACACAAAATCAGGATTCTGAATTCCGGCCTCTATCAGGATCTGCGACAAACTGCGGGTCGGCACCTTAATCACCTTTTCCGCGTGTCTCTTGTCGGCACGCACGCGGCCCAACATCGTCTTGTCATAGGTATTCACCAAACCGCTCATTTGGGTAAACCCCTCGGTCACCGCCATAAACGCGGCGGTGCCTTTCTTGTCGGAAACAGCGTACGCCATACAAGGCGATGTGCGCGCCTGCTCGGCCTTCGCGCGTTGCACCGCAACCGGTTCCACCAACACACCGGTCCAGCCACGATCACGCTCAAAAAATAACGAATTGGAACCCGTGACACCATCATAGGCGCCAATATCAACAAATGTCCCGCCGCGCTTATGACCCATAATACGATCGACGACTAAATCTTGACCCGCTTGGGACGCATACGGAAACGATGGCGCGAGCATCCTTCGGACCTCGTGTAGTTGACGGATCAAATTTGCGCGGGTGCGACTGCGGTCACTGGCCAACTTTGCAACCAGTTCGCTTTGAATATCAACAAGAGTCTGGCGCACAGCGCGGATGCGATCATCAATTGTCATTCTTGAACCCCAAACTCGGTATACGATTTCTCTTCCACAATCCGGGATCCCAGAAGCAGATTAATTTCTTTTTTCAAACGGGCTCTTTCGTCATTCGTCACATAAACGGCGCGCGCCAAGGCAATAAAACTCGGGCCAAAATCCTGCCTCGCCTCACAGGCGCGAATATCATCCTCGATCACCCATAGGTCCGCGTTGATATCATAAAGCGCATCCCAAAGTTGGCGTAGCGCGTCCGACATTTGCACCGCACCGTCCGCGGTTTCCTGCAAAACTGCCATCTCGTGACGCACATTTACCAGCTTGGCAGCATCGGCAATTTTCTCTGACTTCAGTCGCAAAATCGTCAACTTGTCGATCAATTCACCGGGGGCCGTTGGAACTAGAATCTCATTCATGACGCCACTTTCATTTGCAATTCCAAGGCTCCCTTGATCTCGGACATCACCTCTGACCACTCCAGCGGGGTTTGCTGACGAAACAGGCGCATCTTCGGATACCAGAGCGTCGTATCGCCTTGATGGGTCCACACCCAAAACGGATCCCAATGCAACACTGTCCACGTGGGCACTCCCAACGATCCGGCAATATGCGCCGTTGCAGTATCAGACGTGATAATCAAATCCATCGCTTGCATGGTTGCTGCCGTATCGGCAAAGCCGCGCTCGTCGCTGCCAGCATCCACAATAAACCCCGCAGTCCCATCCGCAAAATACGGATCCAACATCGGACCCTTATACAGTGAAAACAACTGAACCCCCGCGATATCCGTCAAAGGCAGAAAATCGGTATGGCTGAACGACCGGAATGCATTACCCTTATAGGTGACAGACCCGGTCCAAATCACCCCCACTTTCAGCGCCTCCTCATAGGGCGCAACGATCCGCGCGGCGCGTCGGGTGCTATCAGCAGGCACATGCAGCGTTGTAGGGGCAGGCACTTCCTTGGACTTTGCAAAATGCATCCCCGCAAGATCCATCATATTGATCCAATAATCAATTTTGGCACCGGCAGGAATGCTCGGGCCCGTCCAATCTGCGCCCTCGAGCCCCTCGAACAGCGCCTGCAACGGGCGTTCGACCACACAATACACCTTTGCACCCATTTCGCGTAGCAGCGGAACAAATCGGGCAAACAACACCGCATCACCAAAGCCCTGCTCTGGCATCACCAGAACGGTCTTGCCGGCCAGTGGCTCGTCTTTCCATTGTGGAAACGGTAAATCTCTGGGTTGCAATTCGCCAGCATCCCAACGGGCCTTATAGGTCTCGAATGCGCGGGCATAATCCCCCGCGCCCAATTGGGCAAATGCCAACTGCATCTTCATTTCGACATCAGCAGGGTACGCGGCACTTGCGGCTTCAAGATAGACGACCGCATCCTGATAACGGCCCGTCCCCCTTAAACAACGGCCAATCATCGCGCGATGGTTCAGATTTTCAGGGTCTCGCTGCAAAACCCATTCACGCTGCGCGATCGACTGTTCATAGCGACCGATATCAGACAGGATGTTCGCGTAATTGCTTCGAAAACCAACGTCATCCGGCGCCAGTGCAACCGCTCGTTTTTGCGCACGCAACGACTGCTCGTGACGGCCCGCAACGCGGTGCAACACGCCCAAATTCGACCATGCGCTCGCGTCCGTTGGCACGTGGGCCAGATAACGGGCATATAGCGCCGCCGCTTCGGGCAACCGGCCCTCTTGATGCATCTTTATCGCTCGTGTGCGTATATCTCTAACAGTATCCGACATGAACAAATCTAGTCGGAACCGCGTCGCTTGACGGGCTTGATCAATGTCTCGGGTCGACGCTTCTCGGCGGCTTCAAACAACGAGAACGTCTGATTGACGTAATTCACCGCACCCGAAATCAACTCCATATAGTCATTCAACTCGTCGGTCAGCTCGGTCTCGACACAGACAATACTGCGGTCCTGCGGCGTGGTTTCAAACGTGACATAAAATAGCGGATCACCGCGATTTATCTTCAACGGACGGTCAATATCATGCCATTCAAACGCCCACATCAACGGACGCGGCCAAACATTAATCGGAAACCGTCCACCAAAAATTGTGCCCGGCATCGGGGTGCGGCTATAATGCATAAACGGTGCCACTTGGCTGGCATAAACCGGCTCATCGGAAATAAACACATACGGCAACTGCAATTGCAACGTCGGTACACCTGGATAGCGCCATTCATGCTCAGCGGCGATATGCAGCTTGTCGCGCAGTTTGTTGGCACGGATCCCTGACATATCACCGTTCAAATTGCGCATCGCTGGGCGACCATCCTTGTCGCGGGTAAACTCCAAGTTCAAATCAAACGGACAGCGCACCATGAAATAACGGCTCTCCATCCCGATCACCGCAGGACAGCGCGACGCCGACTTGGCGTGCTGCTTGTTCATCTCGGCTGAGCGGACGCGCTCTGGCGGGAAATAAACAATGCCCGCCTTCTTCTCGTTCAAAAACCAACCCACCGTGACAGGGCCGCTCTTTTTGGCGGTATCAGCTGTATTCTCGAAATGCACAGATAGCTGCAACTTATCTTCCTTTTTGCCCTGCCCCGATGGATCGGGGTCTTGGGGTACCGCGTACCGCCTAAATGACGAATGCGGCGTTAATTTGGCTCCATACCCGTCATGGAAACATAATCAAATTTACCAAGAAATAGCAGCGTCGCGATCACAACACCAACATCTTGCTGGGTTTGCGCCGAAATTTCAGTAACTGACACCGACCCGACCGCTGCGACCAGCGCCGCAATCCGCAAAACAGTCGTGTCAGGCACAATGCGACGACCGTATAACGTCCTGCCATTCAGCTTATCCAACGCCGCCAAGCCTGCTGCATCCAATGCGCGGCGATGGGTGGCAATGCTATTGGCCGTCGGATGCTGTGTCGGGTAATCTTGGTAAAGCGTAAAGGGATCAACCTCGATCGGACTGATTGCAGATTTTGACATCCGTGTTGTCGATGGAACTGCATCTGTTCGGATCTGCGCCAACGTATCCGCTAAATCCAGATACTGCGGAATAATCACCGACCAGTCGAATGCTGCGGCTACATGTGCGCGGCCCGCGTTCCCCATTGTCCGGCGTTTTTCAGGGGCCTCGATCAACGACACAAATGCCTGCGCATAAGCGGAAATATCAATCATGGTCTGCTGCTGCACAATCGACAAATACCGTAGATAATCGTCCGTTCCATCCGCATATCGCTGCGCAATCAACGGACCCGCGCCCGCGGCAGGCATCGCTGTCGGAATCAAATACCCCGTCTGACCGTGCACAACCGTGTCCTTGAACCCGTTCCAATCAGGCATCACCACGGGCAGCCCTGCCGCCATCGCCTCCACAGGAACCAATCCAAATGTTTCCTGAATATTATCGACCGGCAACGTGAAAATATCCGCGCCCGACCAGACATCACGGCGCACATCGCTTTCGCGACCATCAATAATATGGGTTACAACCGACGGGCAAAGTGCGGCGGCCCCCGCAATATGCAATGCCATTTCAGTGTCTCGGTTCGTCCAGCCGACCATCCACAAATGAACCGGTTTCCCCGTCGCCTTCGCGGCCTGCTCCAGCGCGATAAACAGCGGTGCAGGGTTGGCTTTCTCCACCGACGTCAAACGCCCCATGGTCATGACCACGGTAGCATCATCTGGTGTGCCGAACCGTTTGCGCATCGCGGCTCTACCCTTATCGGTCCTCGCAAAATCCGCCGCATGAATGCCCAGCGGTATCAACGGCAATTGCGGAACAGGCACGCGCGCCGCCCCAAAACGGGTGCGATAATACTCAACCTCCAACGCCATCTGCTGGCGCACGACCGACTGCACCGCGCGTGATGTGCAAATGATCGCATCCCACGGCTCCACGGGTTCGGCCAATAAGGTATGCATTCCCTCGATCACGCGCCTCGTTGATACCGTATGGGTAATCCCGATCAGTGAACACGCGGCAGGATTAAACCGCTGCCTGCGCCACGTAGCCCCCATATACCCCGGTCCCGGAAAGAATATCGCACCCGCATCGGTAAACCCTTTTTGGCCACGCAGCGTCTGCACATTGACCTCACGGGTCTCGCCCATCTGTCGCACCAGCGTCTCGAACGTTTTAGCGGCACCCGGACCTTCGGTCACGGCATTCACCACATCGCCGGGTATGTGCGCCAAAAACCCCTTCAAAAACGATTGCCCCGACGCGCGGCGACCGACCAAATCCTTACCCTCGGTTTCCACCGCATCAGGATGAAAAAAGATGGCAGGCATCGATTTAGAACGCATCAGAATAACCCTTTAAGCCTACTCCAAGAAGACTGACGGTCTTTATTGCCCGACGCAAGCATCAGACAGGCAACGCCAAACCACCAGCAGCATCCGATTGCACCGCACGGTCCAATACTGCCTGCAAACCGGCACCGCGGGCAAAATCAGGTGCAACTGGCACGCCCTCACGGATCGCCGCAATAAACCGCTCATAGTTCGACGCGACCACCGGCAAGTCGATATCCACCCATCGGCCCTCCAACATATCCGGTCCCAAACTGGCCGAAAGCAGTGTCTGTTCCTGCTCGAAACGCACAACCAAGCCGCCCTTGGTACCAAAAACCCGCAAGCGCAAATCGTTCAAATGACCCGATGCCATTCGGCTGGCATGGATCACCCCGACCGCACCATTGGTCAACGCAACCTGCATCGTCATGCTATCATTGGCATCCAAGACATAACTGCTGATCTCGCCACCCTCTGCCTTATCAAACGTCGTCAACTGCGACGAAACACGCGCAACATCGGCCCCCGCGACAAACGTCGCGAAATCCACGATATGCACGCCAATATCTCCCAAGACGCCCATCGATCCGTGGGCTTGCGACAACCGCCATAGCCACTGCTCCTCGGTCCGCCAATCACCCCAAGCGGGCTGCGTTAGCCAACTTTGCAAATACGATGCCTCAAAATGACGGACCTCGCCAATCCGCCCTTCGGCCACAATTTTTTCCGCCGCAACCAAAGCCGCACCATTGCGATAGGTCAAATTGACCATATTCACCACACCAGCCGCCTTGGCCGCGACCGCCATTTCGGTGGCGTCTGCCTCATTCGCCGCCAATGGTTTTTCGCACAGTACGTGCTTGCCCGCCGCCAATAGCGGCAATGTCGTAGCACAGTGCACCGCGTCAGGCGTCACGTTGGATGCCGCATCAAAACGACCCCAAGCGACCGCCTCGGCCACTGATGCGAACCCGCTCGCAATACTATGCTTGTGGCAAAACGCTGCCAAACGCGACGCATCTGTATCGACACCTGCCACCACCGTGACACCTTGCATTGCGGCATAGGCCTCCGCATGTTGGTTCGCCATGCCGCCAGTGCCCACGATCAGAACACGCAAATCACTCATCGAAATCCATCCTCGCCGTGTTTATGCAATCGCGGACCGCGCTCTATAATCGGCTCTAACGCGGCCTCAACGGGCACATTGGGCGCATCATTCACACCCACCACGCGTGGCGCAGGATTATGCGCCCAGCGCACCGCATTGGCTAAAACCCTTTGTACATTGGCATCAAAATACGTCGGATAGGTCTCGTGGCCGGGACGGAAATAAAACACATTCCCCGCGCCGCGCTTGTAGGTCAAACCCGACCGAAACACCTCTCCACCCTGAAACCAACTGATGAAAACCGTTTCCAACGGCTCCGGCACTCCAAACGGCTCGCCATACATCTCTTCGTTTTCTAATTCGAAATGGTCTGGCAAACCCGCCGCAATCGGGTGGTTTCGCGATGTGATCCAAAGCCGCTCACGCTCACCCGCCTCGCGCCACGTCAGATTACAAGGGGTGCCCATCAACCTCTTGAAAATCTTCGCAAAATGCGCGGAATGCAGCAAAATCAATCCCATGCCCGCATTCACGTGATCGGCTACGCGTTCCACCACGGCGTCCGACACATCCCCGTGGGCCGCGTGACCCCACCATAACAAAACATCTGTGTCGGCCAATCGGTCTTCGGTTAAACCGTGCTCGGGTTCTTGTAACGTGGCCGTCGTAGCTTCGATCCCACCTGCGGTATTCAATGCGGCGGCTATCGCGCCATGCATCCCGTTAGGATACAAATCCGCCACGATTTCGTTGGTCTGTTCATGGACATTCTCGCCCCAAACAACGGCTTTAATCAGCATCTTTTACCCCCTCTGCACTTAGCTAAATCTTGCAGATCACGGGCACCCTGTGCAACGCACAATTGAACAGGTTCAAAAAACCCAAACAGCAGACTAAGTAGGTGCCATGACAAATCCGATTCTCATCCCCGCGTGGGTCGACGGCACACTGACCCCCGTCGAAAAACTGCACGTCCATACCCATGGGCTAAAACACCAAGCAGTCAGCGTCTTTGTGATGAACCGCGGACGAATTTTGCTGCAACAGCGGGCGGCGCACAAATATCACACGCCAAACCTATGGGCGAACACCTGTTGCACACACCCCGCTTGGAACGAAGATCCAGCCCAATGCGCCACACGGCGGCTTGACGAAGAACTCGGCATCAAAGGCCTGTACTGCGAGCACCGTGGACAACTTGAATACCGCGCCGATGTCGGCGGCAGCATGGTCGAACACGAAGTGGTAGAAATCTTCGTCGCAAACGCACCAGACGCGCTCGCTGTCACACCCAATCGTGACGAAGTGCAAGCCGTAAGATGGGCATCGCCTGCCGACCTCACACAGGAAATCGCATCCGATCCGGCCCAGTTTACACCTTGGCTCCAGATATATCTGACCAAGCACGCCGCAACGATTTTAGGCTCTAATTAGGGGAAAATTTAGCACCTCAGAGCACCACGATCACCGCAACGTTAGAACCAGAGTTATATGGGTCGCTACTGACGGCACATTTCCAATTGTCCCACTCTCCAGAACAAATGTGCCATGGTCTGTTAAACCGATTGTTCGCTGCCGTCGCCTCGCACGAGTTAAACGAAATCGCTCTGCCCCGTATTGCTCGGAGTAGGATCAAAACAGCAAATCTGTCTCTCTAATCGCATCGAAACTCAACCAGTTACTCAATCGCGCCATTGGCATCTTCACTACCTAAGTCCCGAATGGCGCGCGGGTGACTGCATCTACCACACCCGTCAGTTACATATGCTCCAACGTCACACAGTAATCCTCGGACACACGCGCGACCCGAACGATTAATTCATAGGTTGTCGTAGGCCTAACCCATGCATTCCTACAAACAGTCATACCTCCGGCCTCGGTAATCACAGCCAACCATTCAACACGAGATACTTTGGCTAGAGCCGCCAAAAATCGCGAATTGTTTTACAAGCGGTTCGTCAATCGGTGAAAGTCTTAAATGCGGCATAGATGCGCAACGTCGCGGTCACAAAGCACAATGCGCCAAAAATCCAAGCAAGCGGAGCGAATTGTTGTGAGAATAGGCAAATCAGCACAAAAAATCCAATCGTCTCAGTACCTTCCAATATACCGTTCGAATAATATAAGGACTTTTGGCCCTGCGTTGACGTGGTTTTACCGTGTTTTTCTGCCAGAATCGCAAACCCTAAAAAGCTGGCACCGTTAAAGTAAAAAGCCGTCAACAAAAACGCCCCGGCAGGCCCATTAGAAACAGGATCCAACAGCACAAATCCCAAGGGCACCGCACCGTAGAACAAAAAGTCGGCAGTAATATCTAGATAGCCGCCGAAATCCGTAGAGCGGGTCGCGCGGGCAACTGCTCCATCCAGCCCATCTGCGATGCGCCCGGCCAACAGTGGAATCAGCGCCATAATAGTCCATCCGAACGCGATAAAAACCGCAGCCGACAGCCCCAAAGCCAGCCCAACCAGCGTCATGCCATTTGCGGCGACACCGCGCGCAGCAATAATACGACCGACAGCGTTTAACGGCGGATCAATAAGGTTACGGGCATAGCTGTCCAACATCGTCAGATCCTTTCAAGGGGCTGACCTTGTTCTGACCCAACACGGGTTCGCACGCAATCAGCCGCACATGATTGTGAAAAAGATCTGAAAACTGAAACCTACCCCACTGCAATACGGGGACGTCCATGGGCTGTAACCTTAACTTGCGCCTCAATAAACATCGACTGCCCTTCGATCTCGACCTGCTTGATATCACGTACGGTCGTAAATCTTATCTCCTCAACACCGGCAGCCAAAACCATACTTTCCGCCTCTGCCTTCAGCGCGGCCTCCAGCACATCCAAGGCCTCGGCAGATTGATTAAACCTTTGCACACCGTCGGCCAAATGCACCGCAAAAGTGCCCGCACCCGGACTGGTCACCGTACCCGTCGCGTGCATCGCCACCTGACCCACAACCGCACCAATCGCATTGGCAACCCCGCCGTGCTCCGGCAAAATCATCCGCGTATTCAACCGCTCACCAACCGCACCATAATATGCGCCCGCAGAGGCACCCAACCCGATCACGGGCACACCAAGCCGGACATCTACCTGCACGACCCCACGATGCTGGTCCAATCCCGCCATCGTGATCTCATGCTTGGCCAAACCCTCGGCGCTATGCGCCCATTCGCGACCGTCCTCGGCAAACGCCGCTTGTAGCAAACAATCCACGGTTTGACGGGTTAACTGATCAACAATCATCCGGCTCATGGTCTCTGCATCGGCAGCCAACCGCTCTCCCGCTCCCGTGCGCCTGCGGGCAAATAGTGTCAGCGCCTTCATCGATGCCTGCGCGTCCCATGCATCCACACGGCCCAAAACATGGCTCGCATCCGACGGGGTCACGCCAGCGATCATCACCATGCCACGGGTCACCAATCTGGCCAGCGCGGGGCTCTCCATACGGCTGGTCACCGCAAACCCGACACGTTGCGGCCCATCGGCCAAACGGCTCGCAACCGCGGTCTCTCGGGGGTCTAACCCTTTTGGCATCTCGCGCCACATCGGCACCGCAAATTGCACACCATCACTTGCCGGCACATCCATCGCCAACGCACGATCCAGCTCGCGGTGCACCAAGTCAGGATACTCGCGGGCAACCAATGCAATCGGCATCAAACGACGTGGTCCCAATTGCACCCCGCCAACGAGCCCCTCGACCACATGCACTTCGCTATCCCCACCAAGCCCCGTCGTGCGCATCGCAACCGCCTCGACCATCGTGCGATACGGTCCTACGCGGGCACCTTGGGGGTCTATTTTCGGCTTTCCGCCCTTTAGTAGACACACATCTGTGGTCGTGCCGCCAATATCAGATACCAGCGCATCGAGTTCGCCCGTCAACCAACTCGCACCTGCAATAGACGCGGCCGGACCGCTCAAAATCGTCTCGATCGGCTTTTCGCGAGCCACAGCCGCAGACACCAACGCACCGTCCCCACGCACTACCATCAGCCTTGCATCAATGCCGACCTTGATCAAATGCCCCTCGCAAGCACCGATTAACCCGTCGATCATCCCAATCAATCGCGCATTCAAAACCGCCGTCAACGCCCGCTTGGGCCCGCCCAATGCGGACGACAGCTCATGCGAACAAGTCACAGGTTTACCTGTCATCTCGCGGATCAAATCACGCGCAGCAATCTCGTGGGCCACATTGCGGGTCGCGAAACTCCCTGCTATCGCAAAACCGGTAATCCCAGCGTCCAACTCGGTTACTGCCTGCGCCAAGGCGTCCAAATCCAGCGGAGCAACCTCGCCACCAGCATGGCTATGCCCACCCGCCAGCGCGATCACAGGATCGCCCCGCAACGCATCCGTCAAACCCGCACGCCCCAACTCTGCTGCCTCAAACCCGATAAACACCAAGGCAATCTTGCCACCCTGTCCCTCAACCAACGCATTTGTCGCAAGGGTGGTCGAAAGTGACACCATGGCGACATGGGCTGGATCAATCGCCGCCTGCGCCAACGCGGCATCAATCGCGCGCCCGACGCCCAACGCCAAATTAGGGCGGGTCGTTAGCGACTTTGCGCTCGCCAAAATCTGATCGGTCGCCTCATCCAAGACAACCGCATCAGTATACGTGCCACCTGTATCAACGCCCAATAAATACGCCATACGAAACCTCTTTTCAGTTCCGGCTAAACAACCACTCCAAACAGGCGGATACCATCCCAAATCCGACACAAAAAAGCGCGCTGCGGTCCGGCAGCGCGCTCTTGCATCATTTTGCGGCGCTTATTTCAACGCAGCATCGGTAATCACAGACGTCCACGCACCCACGGGGACCGCTGAAATCACTGGATCAGACCCTCCCGCAAGTAACGTATCAACGGTGCGCTGATAATCGGCCTCGTCCAGCGCTCCATTCGACCCTGCGGTCAATTTAGCAACCTCACCCATCATACGGACCTGCGCGGCTTCGGTCTGCGCACCGGTCTCGTCATTATCAAGCACGATCATCGCCGCAGCCATTGGATTCTCTTCCGCCCATTTCCAACCCTTCATGGACGCGCGCACAAACCGCACCATCTTGTCCACGAACACAGGGTCTTCCAGATTTTCCTCCAGCGCATAAATCCCGTCCTCCAAGGTGGCGACACCCTGCTCTTCATATTTGAACGTCACCAACTCATCGGCTGGAATACCCGCATCCAACACCTGACCATATTCATTATAGGTCATTGTTGAGATGCAATCGGCCTGACGTTGCAACAACGGATCGACGTTAAAGCCCTGCTTAAGAACCGTCACGCCGTCCGCGCCACCATCCGTCGAAATCCCCGCCTGCGACATCCATGACAGGAACGGATACTCGTTGCCAAAGAACCAGACGCCAATCGTCTTACCCTTGAAATCCTCGACAGACGTAATGCCGGTATCCTTCCAGCACGTCAGCATCAGACCCGACGTTTTGAACGGCTGGGCGATATTCACAACCGGCAGCCCCTTTTCACGTGCAGCCAACGCTGATGGCATCCAGTTAAGCATCACATCAGCCCCACCACCGGCCAAAACCTGCGGCGGCGCGATATCAGGGCCACCGGGCAAAATGGTCACATTCAGACCCTCTTCCTCGTAAAACCCCTCATCCAACGCCACATAATAGCCCGCAAACTGCGCTTGCGTGACCCACTGCAACTGCAGCTTCACATCGTTGGCGTCTGCATCTGCATACGCCATGCCACCTAAACCTGCGGCAAATGCTGCCGCCATCATTGTCGTCTTCATCTGATTGACCTCCAAGTCAGTTAATTTGTTGTGCCCATATTTTTTTTGGATCTTTTATTTGCGTTGCGACGGATGCCAGAACGTGACCCCGCGTTCGATCAGCGCAATCGCGCCGTAGAAAAAACTCCCGGCGAGGGCCGCAACAACAATCTCAGCCCACACCATATCAAGGGCCAACTGCCCGACACTCGTCGAAATTCGAAACCCCATGCCGCGCGTGGGCGAGCCAAAAAACTCTGCCACAATCGCCCCCACCAGTGCCAGCGTCGTGGCAATTTTCAACCCGTTAAACACAAACGGCATTGCCGCAGGCAACCGCAACTTCACCAGCGTCTGCGTGTAACTGGCGCCATAAGTACGCATCAAATCGCGCTGCATATCACTGGTATCGCGCAGGCCCGCGACGGTGTTCACCAGTACCGGAAAAAACACCATCACAACCACAACCGCCGCCTTCGACTGCCAGTCAAACCCGAACCACATCACCAAAATCGGCGCCGTCCCGACAATGGGAAGCGCGGCCATAAAGTTCCCGACAGGCAGCAACCCGCGACGCAAAAAATCATATCGATCCACGATTACCGCCAGACAAAACGCCGCCACACAGCCAATGATATAACCGCTTAGCGCCCCTTTGACAAAAGTCTGCACAAAGTCGGTCCACAAAATTGGCAAGCTATCTGCAAACCTGACCGCAATCATGCTGGGGGGCGGCAAAATCACCTGCGGCACCACCAAACCGCGCACGATCAACTCCCACATCAGCAATATCGTTGCCCCAAAAATCGCAGGCACCGCCAATTGCACACTCCGGCTTTGCGCGCTCGGCCCATTCGCCAATCGCACATTCAACGCCCATCCAGCCGCCCACAATACCAGCGCGAAAATAACATAACTCATGGGCGCATCCCCATTCGGCGCAACGCGCGGCGCTCGATCAATCCAATGATCCCAACCAAACCCGCTGCCAATATCGCCGCTGCGAACAGGGCTGACCATATTTGAACGGTCTGCCCGTAATACGACCCCGCCAACAATCGCGCGCCCAATCCGCGCACCGCACCCGTCGGTAACTCACCCACGATGGCGCCCACCAAAGACGCCGCCACACCAATCTTTAACGAGGCGAACAAATACGGCAATGACGCTGGCAACCGCAGTTTCCAAAACCCCTGCGCATTGCTTGCATGATACGTGCGCAGCAAATCCAACTGCATCGCATCGGGGCTGCGCAAACCTTTCACCATCCCAACCACGACAGGAAAGAACGATAAATAGGCACTAATAACGGCTTTTGGGAACAAT
>TARA_R110002051_G_scaffold322214_1_pt1 | contig 18655 bp, 9 predicted proteins | sample TARA_R110002051 | Tara Oceans TARA_R110002051 (sample SAMEA4397023) | marine metagenome | biome: Polar Biome; feature: [MES] marine water layer (ENVO:01000295) within the mesopelagic zone...; material: water (ENVO:00002006), including particulate matter (ENVO:01000060) such as......
TTGATTGGAATGTTTGTCTCTTGCGTCTTTGACATTTGTCCTTTTTCCAAAAAGTGCATCAGCCTCATCAAAAAACAAAATCCAGCTTTTACCTGAAGCCTTCTGAAAAAGCCGTGAGAGATTTTTTTCGGTTTCACCAATGTATTTAGACACCACAAGAGACAGGTCAACCCTATAAACATCCTTGCCTGTATATTTACCTAATAATCCTGCTGTTAGGGTTTTTCCTGTGCCCGGTGGACCAAAGAACATCACTCTATAACCCGGCTTCACGCTACGTTTTAATCCCCAATCTTCCATCAAGCGCTTATTGTAGGTCAACCAATCTTCCAGCGCTTTGATTTGTGAAAACGTTTTCTCGGACAGTATTAGATCTTCCCATTCAAGCTCTGTACGAATCAATTCGGCTGGAAAGTTCGGGCTAGGTTTGGGAGGCCTGATACTTTCCATCAATAACTTATCTGCAAATTCCTGATCTGGGTAAATAGGTGCGGCATAGAATGGCTCTTCTTCAGAAGCCTCTCCAATCAAAATATGCCCCTCTTTTAGTAAGCGAGAATCCTGAAAAATAGAAAAATACTTCTTTCTTGAAACCGGGTCACTTCCTCCTAATAAATAAAGCAAGGTTTCACCTGTAGGAATAATCCCGCGATGGTATTTACTTTTGTACCCCCCAAATTCAGGAAGTGATGTACCTTCGGGAAAATACTCCTGCACTATCTTACTCAAAAACCCAGGATCTATATAGGGCACCATTGCAAGTGCTAGCAATAACAACTCCTGGTTTTTGATATCAAGCTCTTTAATGATTTTTCCTAAAAATTCATTGGGGTCAAAATAAAGATCCAGATTAGGTTTGGTCAGGCTTGCTGTTTTTCCAATTTCATGGTCCATCCTGCTTTTGACCACCATTTCCAAAAAAATTAACAATTGTTTCATAGATCTATAGAAATGCCTTCCGGGTTAAAATCAATTTTGTTCTTGTTTACCGGTATCGATTTGCTTCATTTTGGATTTATAATGTAAAGCTTTCTCAAAACTTGGATCCAAATCAAGGGCTTTATTCAACCAATTCTTTGCCATCTCAAACTCTCCTTTACTAAGGTAAACAACTGCTAAATCTGTTAAAATTGCTGGATTATCTGGTTCCAAACGGGAATTTTTAATCAAATGGTCCAAGCCTTCTGATACTTGACCTACTGCAAGGAAGGTCATAGCCAAATAATGTCGATAAGAAGTATTGTCAGGTTCCTCTGCAAGGGCTGATTTAAAAGATTTAATGGCAAAACCATAGTTTTTTAAATGAAATTCACATTGCCCAGCCAAAAACCAGACAAGCCCTGTCCAGTAATTAGGAGGTATAGAAGTCAAAGTCTGTCTTGCCTCTTCCCAATGGTTCATCCTCATAAAAACCTTAACAAGTTGTATTAAATTTTGATCAGTGGGATGCTCTTCTATTATGCTTTTCCAGATCTGCACTGCTTTTTCCAACTCATTGATATGGGTGGCAAGCTTTGCCAAACTAATTTTTGCATTTTGGTGCTCAGGGAACCGTTCCACTGCTTCAGAAAACTTATCCCAAGCAATCGCATATTCACCTTTCATGGACAACGCATTCCCTAAATTCACTAGAAAATGTGGCTTTATTTCAATTTGTATCGCTTTTTCAAAAAACAATATGGCCTTATCGTAGTCTTTTTGCTGTTGATAATAAAGGCCCATATTATTTAAGATGGATGTGTTTTTTGAATCTAACTCGTAGGCTTTATCATAGCATTCTGCTGCCTTTTCAAAATTTTGCTTCAAAAAATGCCTTGCACCTTCATTATTGAAAGCAATGGCCTTCTCTTTTTCCATTGTAGTCATTTAGTCAAATAAATCATTTTTGATGTCTCTCGCCAAGCCCTTACCCATATTCACAATATCCAGATCAGGATAGATCACCTCAATATCATCGAAAGACATATCAAAAGCCTCACCCTCCTGATAATTGACTGGGAACACCAGACCAAATTGTATATCTGGCCCCCATTCAAAGCCAGCCAAATTGTGTCTCCAGGTTTCTGAAACAGAGAGGAAGCCTACTCCAAGGCTGGCCCTTGCAAATGCATTCACTTCAAATTCGAATTTGGGATTTACAGTGATTCTACCGAGAGCATCCAGGGACAAGCCTGTCTGAGGGGTCCAATTCAAATCTACTTCTGCAGCTGCTTCTCCTTCTAACCCCAATGCGCCAGTCAACTCTATTCCTCCTGTGAGGCTAGCAATGGCAACACTGACACCAAGGCTCAAGTCACCTCTTAAAGTAAGTCCAGCATCGGCAGGAATGGCAAATTCTCCATGACCACTTATTGTGGTTTCATCTTCTCTTTCAGGATTGTAGGTGATTTCAGCGGATATATCTCTCAATTCACCTGGACCAAAACCGGCTGTAAAATCCAATCCACCTCCAATTTGAGCAACCAAACCAATACTTCGTGGCCCAATAGGAATCGCGAACAATGGAATCTCTATTGTTGGAGCCCTAAATAAATTCCTATTGAATTCCTTTCTTTGAAAAACCTCATAGCTCTCAGAGGCCAGTCTGGCAGTAACTTCTATTTCTCCATTAGGTAAAAGTTTAACTCCAGCCGTTGCAGCCAACCAAGGAGTTAATTGAAGGGTAAGCTCACCTCCACCATAGACTCGCATGGTTTCGTCCGGATCTCCAGAAGGCTGTCCATCTTCCCCTATAGCACGGTTGGTAGCGCCTACTTCTATGGTTCCACTTAGCATTCCTCTGCTATAGGCTGCCGAACCTACAATTGTAAGCGCACCATTCTCATAAGTAACTGTAAGTGATGTAGAAATCCCTGGAATATCAGGCTGGGCTGTGCCGGTTACCATGATTTCATAGTTCTCAGCCCCTGCAGGTTTAGCAACTCTAGCCGCTACATTACCTCCTGTAATCCCCGGAATATCACTGCTTAAGTCAAAATCACCACTGAATGAAAAACCATCTTCACCGAAATTGAAGGCCATATTCCCCCTTTCAATACCTGGAACATCCAGCTCAGCTTCACCTGTTGCAGAAAAATTGTTTTCACTATACGTTGCAGTTATTGTGGCGGATTTAATACCTCTTAACTTTCCTTCAGGAATGCCTATCTCTCCTCCTATGGTCCAGGTATTTTCCTTGTATTCCATATTGATCTCCGCCGGATCAAATAATTCAGAATCAAAATTAAATGCCCCTTCCAATTCAAAACCTGAAGCAGTGGAAGCGGTAGCACTAATATGCCCTTCACCTACTTGGTTGATGGCAAAATTGGTTTCACCGGTCAGCCCCAATCCATTCCTGGAACTTGCAAAAATCGTTAAAGAACTATCGCTAATTTCAAACGGCGCGGGCACATTAATTTCTTCAATTCCAAAGGTTTTAGATACCCTTACTTCGCCATTGGAGATAAATAGTTCTATAGGACTGCCCTCGAAAATAGGAATACTGGGTAATATTTGGCCATAAGCCTCAATACCAGTTGGCAACAAGTCCAATTCAAGGATTTCTACCGGGCTTGCCTTTTTTATTCGCAATCCATATAAACCGGACTTAATAGACTGCTTGGTAAGGTATCCTGCATATTTAGAACCCGGATAACGTTTTACAGGAAAGACTTTATCCTCTGCCCAAGGTGCCCATGTTTTGTCTGAAGAAGGTATATTTACTGAAATACTGCCTAGGTTCTCTGTGTTTTCTACATTTTCACCTTCAGTAGCGAATTGTTTGGCGGTAATTCTGAAAGGATTGCCTAACCAGGTCTTTTCAGAACTACCTAACCTGCTACCCTCTCCAGTCCAAACAAACTTTTTACTTATTCCACCGGATTGATTGGGGAAAATACGGACCTCTCCTTCGCTTCCAATATCAGCTAAATTCCCCACTTCGATAGGTTCTAATTGATCTCCGCTTTCTATCTGAGTTTTGGTCCAAAATTCATTTTCGGTGGCATTACTATCTCCTCCAGCCAAAGCTTCTGCACTATTAAAAACCAAGGTGTATTTGTTTTTAAATGTCGCATCTCCTCCAGGGTATTGAACCCCATGTCTTTCTCTAAAACCATTGAGTTTTTCCGTAATTTGACTTTTTATAACAGACCCACTTGAGGTGTTTTTACTGGCATCCAATAATTCCATGTTTTCAAGGGTATTGGGCCATGTTGCCGTGCTCCAATTAGCCAATTGAAGTTCTACAATATGGTCTACGTGGAAGTTTCTGTAATTCTTATCTTTCCCCCAGCCAGGCGTAGTAAGCTCTTTCGAAATCACATCAATGGGGCCTATATAAGTGGGCTTTGCTCCCCTGCCATTTATATTGGCTTTAAACACATGCGTAGTATCAGCTGTTGGGGGAGTTCTATGGTGCTCCTCATACAAGTTGTTCAATCTTGTGGCAATATTGGTTGTACTTACCTCTTCTCTCCAGACGCCATCTCTTTGGTTGGTATTGCCTCTTAAATAATTGTTTTTTCTTTTGAGAGGGGCTTTGCTTGTAAATAGTGTTCCCCTATGATCCTGTAATTTAAATCCTGGAATGGGTATTTTACTAAAAGTTATGGTTTTAGCACTTTCATCCAAAACACCAGTTTCTTCCTCCATTTCAGGAGCTGCTTCCTCTTCGCCTTCTTTTTGAATGGTACTGTTCTGTATGGCTGGACTACTTCCTTGTTGAATGGTATGGGTTAACTCATGCGCCAAAAGATGCTTTCCAGCGCTATCGCTGGGCTTGTATTGGTTTTCATTAAAATAAATATCATTCCCATGGGTGAAGGCATGTGCCCCAATACCTTGGCTCATCTGCACTGCCTGGCTATCAGTATGCACCCTTACATCTTTAAAATCAGCACCAAATGACTCCTCCATTCCTGAAAGTGTCTCCTGATCCATTGACTCTCCTCCTGATGTTTGATTGAGCTGCTGCTCGAAACCCGGAGGTGTGGATGTGGCAATCTCTTGTTTCATTTGTACAGGAGCTTCCGCTTCACTATCCTGAGGCTCGATTGATAGCTGCCCTTCCTCTTCTGATTTTTCCTGAAAAACCGTTCTATTTACCTTTAACTGAACGAGAGGCGTAACCCCTTTGGCCAAGGATTGGGCTTGGATATTTTCATCTGTCTTTGATTGAACATTCTCTTCTTGAGACTTTTCTTGCACCACCTTATCTGCCATTGCATCAGCTTCTTGCTCATACTGATCACCAGGCTGTCCTACTGCCAATTTCGCCTGAAAAAAGGGATCAGACTGATTTTGGGAGGAGTGACCTCTGCTGGTTTTAGATTTAGAACTAAAATGGCTCATACAATTTATATCATCAATTCAGATTTATTGGACTTTTAATTAAAAACCCATTTGGGTATTTGAGCTACTTGTGGGCACAGGAAGACCATTTATTTGCTTTAGCATGGTTGCGAATTTTTCTAATCATAGGATTAACTATTTTTCTCTCTTCATGATAAGCAGGTCCAGTACCTATTGGCACCCCATGATCCTCTTTCACTAGGGCAAGAAAGGAGTCAATCCAATTCATTTCAGCTTCGAAAATTGCATCTTGAAATTTTGGATCCAACCTAATCATTGCCTCAGCTAAAATGTCATTTATCGTAAGGGCACTTTTTGGAAATGCCATTTCATTTACCGCCTTTTCCAAGGGTATCAAGACAGAAGTGTCAATTAATGCCGTACGCATTTTAGAGGCATGAAATCTTTCATGAGCTAAAACTGCATCCTCCATAAACCATTCTACATAAGAAGCCCCAAGATTACTTAAATCATTAACCTGATCGCAGTAATTCTCTTCACTAGTATTTCCCCCCGGCCCGGTTACTTCCTTCATTCCGGGAAGAAGGCGTGTTTGCACAGAATAATGACCTACCAATCCTGTAATGACTGGATGCCACATTACACCATCATCTATTAATTTTAATTTAACATCGATGGTTTCAGGGAAAACCCTTCCCATATCTGCAGGGCCCAAACTATTTGATGCAACAGCTCCTGCCTGGGCGATTACATTTTTCAAGTCAATCTTAGCATCAATGGTTACAGGCATTTCAGGTGCCGTTACCTCCACTCCTCTATCAAGTCTATCAAGGTATTGGATTGTGTTTCTACCCACTACCCCATCCACAACCAAGCCCATATCCGCTTGGAAAGCTTTCACAGCTCTGCTCGTTTCCTCCCCAAAAGATCCATCTGCACCATACTTAGGCAAACGATAATCTAAACCAATTAAAGCGTATTGTATTAGGCTTACAGCTGTTCCATTGGAGCCAATTTTTAAAGTGGCATAATTGTCAAAAGTATCTTCAAGCAATTCATTTGTTGAAAATCTACTTGTTGGATGAAAATCATGGCCATCATTTAATTTCGACTGCACAGCTTTTTTTATAATCCCCTTTTGTTGAATTGTATGGGTGAGTTCATGAGCCAGTAGATGCTTTCCTGCTTTTGTTTCTGGTTGGTATTGTCCTTGATTAAAAAAGATATCAAATCCATGGGCAAATGCCTTGGACCTAATTTTCTTATTCATCATTTGAGCCTTTTGATCTGTATGAATTCTAACTTTGCTAAAGTCAGAGCCAAATTTTTTCTCCATAAATCTTTTCGTATCAGGAGACATTGGCATACCCTTCCCCTTTTCTTGAAAAAGGACGTGTTCTATACTGTTAACTTGGCTTTGGCGGGATGAATCCTTTCCACTTTTGCTTTCTTTGGTTTGAATACTGTCTTCCTCTTTTGCAGTTTGAACGGTATCCTCCTCGTTTTTGGATTGGACAGGTTCTTCCTCAGAACCTGCTGCACTGACTTTTTCTTCCTCTTCTGCTTTGGTGCTAACAGTTTCCTCTTCTTCAGCTTTAGCCTGTACTGGCTCTTCTTCTTCAGCTTTTGTTTGTACAGGTTCCTCCTCTGAAGCAGCTGCGCTAACCTTTTCCTCCTCTTCTGCTTTGGCGCTTACTGCCTCCTCTTCATCCCCTGCTTTTTGGACAGCCTCTTCTTCATCAGCTTTAGCTTGTACTGGTTCTTCCTCCTCTGAAGCGGCCTGCAGTTTATCCGTGGTATCTTCCTTTTCTTTACTTTGTACTGCTATTCCAGTATCTTTTTCATCTGACACTTTTTGAAGCATAGGATCAAAAAATTTATCATTGTCAAGAGAAGGTGTCAAACTATCACTTTGTTCCTTCTTATGGCGAAAAAAACTATTCCCCTCCTTGCTTTGAAATAAAGGATTGATCAAACCTACTGAGGACTTTCTAAAACCTTGTCTTTTCATAGTATCTTCAATTTACCACTCTACAAGCAAATGCCTTTTTTGCCAAGGAAGCTTTATTAGTGATAGGTTCCAGGAAATACTTTCCAATAATACATCTTGTCCCTTTCTTTCCACAATTAAGCGGTCAGCATTTTCCTCAAAAACCAATTTGCCATTTCGATTTATAAACTCGTTACGAATAGTCTCTATTCCCGTGTTTCCCAATCTCTTCCAGTTTACCTTTAGTGCATTTAAAAGTTTCCCTGTCTTGTCTTTAATATCTTCGGAAAGAAACACCTCTCTATTAACTTCTTCATTAATAGCTACCCCTACTAAATACTTTTCAAAAACCAGCTCAAAATCAAAAGGTTGCTCTTTCCTGTTAGACAAATAATACAATGCATGAACAGCAGTTTCCGAATTATTAATATTCCCTTCTTCATCTATCAACCCGCAATCAAGAAAAAATGATTTCAAAAAAGGATGCAGTAAAATCAAGCCTGAATTACTTATATAATAGCTCTCTTTTTTATCTATACTTTTTGATTCTGACCGATCCCGAATATCATTTGGATTTTCATTTCCCGTTTGCACTTTATTATCGAGGATTCGAATAATCGATGGAACAATATCCTTTCTAGCTTTAATATCATCAAATTTTATGACTTCTCTGAAAATTTTCTCTACTATTTTCCTATTTGGTTTGCTAACTTTAGAAAAGTAAAGCTCTGCAATGAGCTGCCAATCGCCTTTCTTTTCCTCAAAAATACTTAAAGCGACTATTAACCTGTAAAAACCAAGCTTTTTGTCATCTTCCAACCTCTCATTTATCTGCTTAAATTGGAGTTTTTTAATAGGTGATTTGCTGCCTATAACTATCCAAATCAATTCACCTATTTCCTTCACTCTATATTGCCTAATCACTCGATCAAAGAACGGGGAATGCTGGAAGTATTTAAGCAAGTTCCCATCTCCTCCAAACTTCTCCATTATGGGTTTTAATTTTGCCCATTCAAAAGTATCTCTGGCTTTTTCTATAGGATACCACCAAGGCAAATGTCCATTTTCCAAAAAATAAATCCATGATTTCAACAGACTTATTACCGGATCCAGAACCAAAACTTCTTCATCTATTTCTTTTTTTGTTGAAAGTCCAATCGGATCCGAATTGAGCATAAGCTCATCACTATGTACCTTCTTAAAATTGAGCTTGCTATTTGAAGCTATTTCTTTAGAAATCACTTCCTTAAATTGATTCATGAATGCTTTTAGAATTATTTTAGGCTCTAAAAAATCTTCTTCCAAAAGATCCAAAGAAATATTTATCTGGGGAATCTGAATGAAATCATTTTGTAATTCTTTTTCCAATTCATCAAGATAGGAAGCAATTAAAGGCAGTAAAGAATCCTGAACAAAGGTGTTGATATTTCTTTCTATAGACTTGGCATTCTCGACCGATTTGGAATATATATCGATAGAAACTTTTTGTATAGAGTGCGTATCAATTTCCTTCATTTATTTTTATTCTTTCAAATTAATTCTTATATTTCTAAACGTTTGGTCACTAGACTGAACCTATTTTACTGGCAAATGAGTATGAAAGAGGAAGCAAGCAATTAAGTCAAAACGTCTTGAAGTTGCGTTCGTTACGTGTTGTTTACATCACTATTGAGTCGCTTATACTACTAGATCAGAGATTAAAGCAAGTGAAATTGGACAGAAGCCCCATAAGGACCAATCATCATCCGGAATTTGTATGATTGGTCCTTTTCCATGTCTTATAGTTGCAGTTTTTCTATAGAATCTATCCCTCGCGGCTGACCTCTTTTTGCTGGCACTTCGATATAAATATCAGCCTTTTCGGTAAATGGTTCCAAGGTTCTGGTCATTTCTCCCCTGTCAATTTCCCTATCCAAAACCACCACCAATGATGCTTTACTTGCCTGGTCTTTACCATGAAGTGTGCTTCTTAATCGCAGAAATCTAAAGATCAAATCATTCGTGTCCGTAGCGTTTTTATAATCATTTATCATTTCAATACTTGCCCAGCTACCATTCACCCAATCTCCCGTTAAATAAAGTTTGTGCCCAATTTTAGAACTTGCCAAGGCTGACTGAACACTTCGAATAATTCTTTGAACAGAACCAGGAAGATCACTAACTTTTTCAGGAATTCTTGGTTTAAAGTTGCCAGTAAACCTTGAATCGGCTTTTAAATCCTCTATCAAATCGTTCCATTGCTTCCATTTACCTTTAAATTCTCCATAATCATCATCCTTATCCACAGGAGCAAATTCACTTTGCAATTGTAAATAGGTAGCCTCTCTGTATTTCCTAAGCTCTTCACAACGAATAGCCTCAAGCCTAAAGGTTTTGTCAGATTTCACCATTCCATCTTGAGTATAAGTATAAGATGGCTTGTTGATACTTATGGTGTTGTCTGAAAAACTAATGCTAAACTCATCATCATAAGGCCGGGTAATAACGAATCGCTTGTGAGATTCATCATAATCGAAGACCAATCCCTTAGGGAAACGCTCGTTTAATGCTTCAGTGATGGCATGCATCCGTCTATTATAGATTTCCTCAAAAGGTATTTCAAGCGTGACGGTCCCATTAATAATTTTTTGACCATTAATGGTATAATTGTTAATCGCCAATCGGTAACTTTTTGGCTGAACCCCAGACCTTCTTACCGAACCTTTGATACTTCTTGAAAGGTTATTAAGGTATTTTAAAGAACTGATCCAAGGGTAGCTGCAACTAGCAACCTTTACATGACTGGAACCAATAAGCCCCGTCTCGTTAACCACTCTATAGGAAAGGGAAAGGTCAGCTAAAACCTTGTTATCGTAGCTAAGTAAAATATAAGTTCCAGATTTAGGCACACCTCCAAGGCTCGAACAAGAAGGATGTTCCTTTAAGAGTTTTTTCAACTCCTTCTGATTGGATGCCAAATCAAAATGATACGCTTTAAACTCCAAGCCAAACTGACTAATCATTGAATTTATTGACTGGAAAGTGCTCTCTCCATCTGTTAGCAAATGTCCTCCTATGAGATAACTGTCATGCCCATCATATTCCAGCAATAATGGATTATTCCCCATCGAATAGTGAAAACTAATGCTTGGACTGCCACCGTTCCATTCGGACAATAATTCTTCACTTTTTGAATAATAGAAAGGTATTGAAGGAAAATGCGAATTGTGCTGTTTTTTCCCATTCGGAATAATCCTCAAACCTTCTTCTGTTTGAATTTGATAGGAGGTTAATATAAAATACATTTTCCTAAAAAGGTCATGAATTTTATTTTTAGCTTGATCATAATCACCTAAGGCAGGAGATCTATAAAATCCGTGGCGAGAACCCGTATTTACCAACTTCCCGAGCAAAAGATGTTTTGGAAAAGAGGTAATGGCTGGGTTAGGCCAGTAGTCAAGCTCATTTAAGGCATCTATTAAAGCATTAAAAGTATTGATCAAATCTCGGGCAAGGAGGTAACGATACTGCTGAAAATTATACTCCTCTTCTTCCTGATTAAAAATTTTGTCGATCAATTCACTAAAACCATCTACCAAGCTTTGAAAAATTTCATCTTGATCGAATATATATCCAAAGCCTTCTACTATCTGTTCTAAACCTTTAGACATTTCGTCCAAAGTATTGCCATTTTTGATCGCTGCAATATATAAATTATCAATCTGCTCAAATGAGGTGGAGTTTTGTGGAGTATGAACCACCTTCATCAGTTGAAGTTTTGACAGTTCTTTTAAAGCCGCTGTAGTTTTAGTTTTTTGACGGAAAACGTTATCAAGGTCTACTAAATTTTGGATGGAAGCATCATCTAGCATTAAGAAACGCAATCTGGCAATTTGCTCAATACCTTGGTTGTCACAATTGATATCTCCACATATATCCTCTCGCTTAGGATAGCATTCCAAATAAGCCAAAAAGTTTTTATTGTCCCAATTGGCTAATTCAGATAATGGCTTTGCATCAGGGTCTCCCTCATTGCAAAGCTCCCAAAGCTCTACTTGTTCTTCATCTATATAGAAATAGGGAGTATATCTTGCATTTTCATCAATAAACAGCCTGAAATGCGTGAAGGTTAACTCCTCAATAGAAATATTTTTCTCTTTGGGTTGTTCTTCTGACAAGGCTTTGTGCAAAATAATCAGGTCTCCATCTGTAGTGATTCCAACCCCTTGTTTTACCACAAATTGGTCTCCTCCTTCTGCCCCTCTTTTGGAAATGCTAAGGCCATGTACGATACCCACTCCTGTCAGTGCTATTCGACTCAACCTGTCCTGATCTTCGAAATAGGCAATCGTTTCATTTAGCTGCGTATGGGTAAGCACCTGATCAGCCTTATAGTTTCGGTATTGGTAGATTACGGAACTTAGTTTATTTGACATGGCCTACTGGATTAAATGGTTCCTAAATTTGATCTTCCTAATATGATGGTATCTCTCATTGCATTGCTTTCATCCTCATCCTCACAGTTGTATAAGGTACCAGTAGGATAAATCGAGTGCAATTCGGATAATATTTTTATAAATTGTTCATGGTATTGATAATCTCCCACTGTTAATCCCGAGAGGAAATTGGCATAAGCCTCCTCAAAAAGACTCATTTGGTCCTCTTCTTCAAGATCACCAGTATTGGCCCTACCTATCCAACAAATCTTGGCTAAAATATGGGCCGGCATTTCTTCTCTGATTAAGTTTTCTAGAAAATCTCGGAAATCTCTATCGGCAAACCTGAATGAGTTGCCCGGAAGTACAATCGTCACTCTAAAAGAATACGGATCTATACAATTCCCTTCGGCACAGTCATCCTTGCAAAATGGCAGGAAATGCTGATTGGAAAGCTCTGCTTCATTGAAATCTGGTCGCAAGAGGATGTTTTCAACAACAAACATTCCTTCATCATCCATTTTCTCATCCATAAAGGATTTGAAACTCAATAGCGCATTTTTAAAATTTGGGAAAGTAAAATACTTCTGCTGACTTGCAATCAGATAATCAGGGCTTTCTGGATCTTTTATATCCAAATTAAACACACCAAAGGAGAACCTTCCTGTTGGAGAAATACTTACTTTAAAACAGTCAAAATCAAAACCTACTTCAGGCACTTCTCCGAATTGGTTCAGAGTCTCTTCTATGGTTTCATTGGAAACAGCCTTGACTTGCTGGATAACCAAGTAAATGTCCTTGTGCGCAGCAGTTCTCCCTTTATAGGATTTTATGGACTGTAAAAGGACATTTTTATCTTGATCATATATTCTCCATTTAAAAACTGCCTCACCCTCGGCATTGGTACTTGGGTAAATCTCTACAAATGAACGAGATAAGTTTTTTCTGAAATAATCTTTAATCCCAACCAATAAAGCAACTCGCTTTTCAAATCCAGAAGTATTCTCCGTATTCCAAAGATTTTTCAAAGGCTGCTTGTAATAGTTCATCGCGGTTGAACGCTCAGCACTTATTTTTCCATATTCCTCCAAAAAAAAGGATTTGGTTTTCAGCACTTGTTCATCAACACCTGATCCATAGATTTTTTTCATCAAAAATGCATAATCAGAAAATTTCTCTGCAAACCTTGCCAAAAGGTGGTCTTTCAACTTTTGACTCCTTTTATTTCGCTCATCAAATGGAGCCATGAGGTCCTCGTAAAGGGACCCGTCATCATAGAAACTTCCTAAAAATTCACCATGATCACCTATATCCGTTACGGTTTCTGTAAAATAAGACCTTTCATGAGTACTAAAGACTGATAACAGGTTTTTAACTTCAGTAAGGTGCTTAAAATAGCTCACCAAAATTTGATCGAAAAAAGTCAAATAAGCTTTTAATTGATCTGCTTTCTTTTCACGATCTACTCCTTTGGCACTTTCCGGAATACCCAAAGGCCCAACTCCATAAACCTCCGGAAAATCATTCCTTATACTTGAATACTCTCCTAAGGGATATAAATGAGGTACAGGAAGAGGAAATCCTTTTTCCTTTATTTCATATTGTTCTACTTGATTTTGAGTAACAATAGCATTTTTATGAACGGCTACAGTTTCCTGATTTACATTTAGTGGCAACAATCCCTTGAAAAAGTTAAACTTGCTTTTATCACACAAAACAGGCTTTTTCCCTTCGGGAACTGTAATAACCCATCCACCCCCTGATGAGCCTTCCTCGCAATGATTGATACTTAAATCCCTTATGGCTTCAACACCATCAATATCCATTATCAATTGGATGATGTCTGATTGGCTTATTTTATCACGTAATTTTGCGTTCCTTAATTCATCCGGATCCAAATACCCATGTTTCAAATAGGGGCCCTCCAAAATCTCTTCGGTTGTATATCCTTTGTCAAGCATGTTCTCAAAAGAGTAAAAATGGATATTGGGAGAGAAATATTGTTCAATTTCCCATTCAATTTTTGCTGCTATTAACTCTTCATCAGCATCAGGACTCAAGTCCATTATTGCACAAACTTGAACGGGATGGCTTTCAACAGGAATTACTTCTACTACATCCTCACACAAATTTCTATTTTGATGATAAGCAGAAAGAACTTTCTTCTTGATTTGGGCAAAGGGAATATCATCGCTTGCATCTATTAAAATCTTATGAAGACCTTTCAGTTCAAATGACTTTTTGTCTTTTTCTGGTAAACCTTCCCAAATCGCAGGATCATAAGCCATTTTAAGGTTCTTACAATCCATATAAATTTGCTTAGAATAGGTTTCTATCCAGCTATTTTGCACTCCTTCGATATCCATCAGTAACATCCGATAGTCTAGACCTTTGAGTGCTTTACAGGGCAAGACATCACTTGCCATATGGAAATGCTTTTTAAGGTAATTGGCTTTATCATTTCCTAATAGGAGATCCTCGATTGGCAAGGAAAGCCTATACCCCAAATCAGTTATTGCATAAGCCAGAATTTCTAAAATAGTAACTCCGGGATCATGGGCATTGTAATCCGTCCAAATTTTATTCCCGATTCTCTGTATAACTTTTATTCCTTCATCTTTAAGAAATTGAAAGTCTAAATCATCACTTGTATGAACCTCCTTTGAAATCGGGCGATATGTTTTTTGATTCATCATCTATCAAGTAATAACTGGTGCGTACAGTGAGACATCATGAGACTTGGCTGAAACCAGAATGTGTTTAGGACTGCTTGGTAAAATATTATTCCCCATCTCAGTGCCATTCCTAAATATCCGAGGTTCCTGAATAAAGTCTACATAACCCAATTTCTCGAAAAAATAAACAAGACTACTCTTATTGAAATGATTATTAAAATCTATAGCAAGGTTATCACCAGAAGTCCATGGTGAAAGGTAACTAATGATGTCAGCATCTAACTTATTCATATAGAAAGACTTATCCAACTCTGGGTAAAACGTTACTTGAACGTTAATTCTAATTTCCTCATACAGAGGATTAACCGCTTTTATTTTAACCTGAGGTGCTGATTTCTCCTCAAGAAAACTAGTTATTTCATTTAGTTTGGCCGCACTGAAGGTTGGCTGATAGATATCGTAGACATTTTTATTTAAGGTGTCAGGTATTACCAAAACCATAACATGCCCTGGAGACAAAAATGATTCAGAACAGGTATGGTTGAGGCATTTAACCTTATACACTTCAGGGAATTCTTGTAGCACCAGGTGTTCAATATCCCAAAGAGAAACACTCCTGTTTTTGTGTCTCAGTCTTTCACTTGCTCTTATATAATAATTCTTATCTTGCTCAGGTGCTTTACCACCAAAGGAATTGAAAGGTTGAAAAACCCCCTTAATCCCTGCTTTTCTTTCAATCATTTTAGCAATACTTTCAGCAGGCAATCCATCTTTCAAATGGCTTAAATCATTGCCATTATCGCTCAAGACTACCTTAATGGCTTGGGAAAAAATGCCCAGAACACGGCTTGTCGCATTGTATGTTTTACCTGAACTTACCCTTAACCAAACCAAATCGCTTTCAAATCTATGGTGAAGATTGAAAGCTTCTTCTGGTAAGGAAAATACGATTATCCCTGATTTGAGTAAGTTGTCGGTTTGGTCTGAAATAATATTTTCCCTTCCCAGGTCTTTCCAATAATTGCTTACCAAGACAGACCATTTCAACCCATCAGTTTCTTCAGTTTGGGAAGGATTTTCACTTCCTTCCAACACCTGAATTAACAAAGACAACTGCTCCAAAGGAGCTAGGCCGGAAATCCCAATGAATAATTCCCCGACCTTTTCAGGATAAGGAATGGCATAGATTTCATTGTCTAGCGTATGTGCTATTCCAATTTTATTTGCCTTGTTTTCTTCGTACCAACCAAAATCATCCCTCACAAAAAATTTCAAACTCGGATCAGGTGCAGCGGTCCAGTCAAAGGATTCTTCTGTTTCGTAATCTACATTTAAGGTTTCCAATAATGGCGTATAGGGTTCATTTGGAATAGGCGTTTCTGGTTGGTCACTAGACATGGCCAAAGCATACAATCTGGGGTATAATTCAGATAGAAAAGATTGGAGCAGTGTAATTTTAATCCCCTCATTTATATCCAAATATTTTTTACCAGCACCTGGCAAAACGTCAAATGTTTTCTTAAACCCATCCCCATCAATTTCAAACAGCACCTCTTCTGAAATTTTAGTTGTCCATCCTTGACCGTCGTTCAATGAAAGGCTTGCTTTAAAGTGATTGTTGTTTTTGACAATCAAATTATCGGGATCCGGATTTACTGTAATTTTATTGGTCAACAAAGGCTCCCTAAAACCAGTAGGCTGCAATAAAAAGGATTTTATAGGCTGCGTCACACCCGGACCTGGTACAAAATGTTGGGAAAAATAATTGCCTTTGCTCAGGTATTGACTTCCCAAATCTCGATAACCATAATACCAATCTTTAAAATCTGTAGGGGTATTGGACCACTTACCCCGAATTGTCACTTTTGTTGGCTTTTTCTTTTTCCATTCGGGGTATTTTATATAAAAACTACTGCCTTTTTTAGGGATACTTCCAAAAGGTTGGAATGGCTTTTCTGGGTTAAGAATACCCAAATCGGACTCTACAATGGGTGTACTGATATTGCTATAAATGGACCGAATAGTCAGCTTTTGAAGTGCTGTCTCACCAAGCCCTTTGATCCACTGAAATGATTTCTGAGAATTACAGGATATGTCAAACCAAATTAAAGGAGCTCCCTCACCTTTGCTGTCCCCATGAATTTTTTCTTGTTGATCCACGATTGCTGCCTGTGACTTGTCAACAAAAAGAACAATAGTGAGTCGATTGCCTTCCACTTTACTTTGAAAGTCACTCTTAACCTGAAGGTCAAAAGGTGAAATCTCCACCCAGCCTTTCTCACCACTGTATTGCACGGTAAACAGTTGATGAACATCAGCGGCTGTACCAGAAAAAGGCAAGTTTTTCTTAAAGGTAAATTCAAAGCTGAAATATTTGTCCGATGCTGCCGTAGCCCACAATGAAGGAAGGGAAATACCAAAACCAAAACTGGCATTTTGCAAGGCAGGAAATGTAGCCGTTGATAATGAATGTCCAAAGGGCCACCATCCTTGGTTTTCCTCCTTAAAAGGCTCTCCCATCCCATCTGAAGAATTGGCAACCTGGCTTACTTTAATTTTTCTTTGAATGGTATCCGTATACCTGTTCTTAATATGACTTACCTGTGCAAGATTTGGCGAGAACTCATTTTCTAAAATGTACGTCCGCTTTTTCCCCAAGGCATCTACTCCACCATCAAATGAGGTCCCTTTGTTTAATAAAGGTTTAGGTCCTTTTCCACTCTCAATAATCAGAAAAGCTTCGTCGGGAACAGCAGGTTGCTTTGAAAAACCCAAGACATCACCATAATAAAAATCCAAATGCCTTTTGGTAATATTATTTAGTCTCCCTCGAGAATTTTCCAGAAGTTGTAAAAAAGCCACAAGAAGCGTAAGCTGAGGCTTTAAGGTACCTTCTTTGGAAAAATTCTCCAGCTTTGTAAGGATAGATTGCTTTAAGTGATCATAAGCAGGTGTCCCTTTTTGAGGTAAATCCTCAACGGCCAAAAGCTCCTCAAAAAAAAGCTGCCAGTTATCCAAAGTTACCTTTGAAGTGTTCGCAGGAAAAAAGGGGATATATTTCGCAAAATTATTAGCAAAAAGCAGCCAGTCTCCAAGCTCCAACTCCATCAACTCAAGGTTGCTAGGGTCAAGTCCCGGGTTTATTCTCATGGCTTGGGAAGTACCTTTCCTCCACAATACCTTCAAAATATTTAAATTATCTGGCTGCATAAATATTAAATCGATGTTCCTTCATTAATATAGTAAGGGTAAACCATATTCATTCTTGAGTTGGTACTTCTGACCAAATAGCTCAACTTTATCAATACTTTACCCGCAATTAATCCTTCTTCTTCTATTTCGATTTTTTCTACTTCAATCCTTGGTTCATGGTACAAAATGGCGGTACGAATTAATTCTGAGATATAGGTTATGGTTGTTCGGTTTAAATTTTCGAATTGCAATTCATCCAGCTGACATCCATACTTGGGTTGCATTACCCTTTCACCTAATCTGGTAGACAGCAGAATCCACAAGCTTTCTTGGATATCTACCAATCCTGATCGCATCTCCACCATTCCTGAATCCTTGTCAAAGGTTGGTGGAAAGCTCCAACCTTTACCTAGAAAATCTAATTCTTCTTCCATAACTGTATTTTTTAACCAATTAGAACAGTAGCCAATCCAGCCACAATAGATCCACCATGCGTGGTACTATCACCCATCCTGGCAGCTGGCATTCCTCCGATAAATACAGTAGAAGACCCTGCTACTATTGAATCAGGAGGGCCGGCACATGTGGCCATATCCCCCACTCTTGCTGCGGGCATCCCACCTATTAATACAGTGGCCTCCCCGGGTGGTAAAATTGGCCCGCCTACATGAGGTGCCCCTCCGGGATTTACCATAGGGCAAACATGCATGTCTGTGATTCTTGCTGCTGGCATTCCCATTATTGTATCAATTTATTTGTATTAAAGATCCTTTTATTGTCGTCGAACCACTGCTTGACAATGTAGCTCCAGCACTTCCTTCTGCTTTGAGTTCTGCCTGAGATTTAATATTAATATTGGTTCCTTCAAGGTTTATGTCTCCGCTACTTTTTATATTCAAATCGGCCGAACTATCCATCACAATACCATCTCCATCCATGGTAATCGTATTGCCATGATCATCCGAAATCGTGATCGACTCTCCATCATCATCCATCACAATCTTCTTTCCTGCAGGAGTCTCAATTTCTAATTTACTCAACTCGTCGTCAATCAATACCTTTATTCCCGATCTTGAAACATACCCCTT
>TARA_R110002051_G_scaffold13489_1_pt1 | contig 18653 bp, 22 predicted proteins | sample TARA_R110002051 | Tara Oceans TARA_R110002051 (sample SAMEA4397023) | marine metagenome | biome: Polar Biome; feature: [MES] marine water layer (ENVO:01000295) within the mesopelagic zone...; material: water (ENVO:00002006), including particulate matter (ENVO:01000060) such as......
CTTATGAAAAAGAAACGCGTACAAGTGCAGAAGGACGATGATTTTTATCTTGCTGTAAAACTTGTTGTTGGATTAGCGCTGTTAATGGTCGCGCTTACGGGTTTAATTTTTCTACTTGCTGCTAACTAAGGAATTAAAAATGGAAATGCTAAAAAATGGCCTAGCAAAGATCGGTGGCCCCGTATGGCGGCTGATACAGACAAGCAAGCACCACCACATTGGCGCGGTCATTGTGGTGGTGCTTGTAGTGGTAGCCGCTGTCGTGTGGGCGGCTGTTTAAACTATGTTAGCCGCCATTAGCTCGCTGATCGGGCCTGTCTCAGCAATCCTAGACAAAGTAATCCCGGATAAAGACCTGCGTGAGAAGCTGTCGCACGAGATTGCGACTATGGCCGAGAGGCACTCGCAAGAACAGGTCATGGCCCAGATCGAGGTCAACAAGGTAGAAGCTGCTCACCACAACATGTTTGTAGCAGGTTGGAGGCCCGCAATTGGCTGGATATGCGCGCTGGGCATGGCAGGTAACTTTCTCATTATACCCTTCGCCAATATGGCTTTAGAGCTAACTGAGAGTGGTGTGTTGATTCCGATGATCCAGCTTTCAGAGATGATGCCAGTGCTAATGGGTATGTTGGGCCTTGGAGCTATGCGTACCTTTGAGAAAACCAAAGGCGTTAGTAGGGAGAAGTAGGTAGCGTTTATACGTTACTACCGCGCCCTGTACTGCTTACGTAAAGTTTCCGCGTGACTACTCAGGTCAGCGCGGTTCTCTGCTGGAACCCACACTGTAACCCTTATAAGGCCCTTTGCTTTTTGCTTTGCTTCAAAACGTTTTTGTGGCTTGAAATCGGTCATAGGGAAAAATTCTGTTTTTGTGAATAGGCGACTATATTAGCGCTACATTGGCAGCGTGTCTACCACAGCTTTTGCTATTTTTTGTATGTTAATATTGTCTACGCTTGCCTTCACCATATTTTTTATGTCCTCCGGTACGTCTTTATTCCCCATTTTCAGGTGCTCAGAGGTGAAGTTAAACCGTTCTGTTATCTGTTTAAACGCCCTTACACGACACACTTTCCCGCCCACTCTCATGTTCATACCCATAGTCAAGCTGACGTCGTTGAAGCAGTTTCGGTAGAACGCATCCCTGTGCTCCCGATCGTAGTGCAGTTCGCGCAACACTACGTCTAGTGTGGCACGCAGCTGCGGCACGGTAATGGCATACGTCTCTTTCTTGGATAAGTAAGAAGCTATAGCCTCGCACACTCTTGCAGGTAGCGTTTTTCCCTCGTCTATCATGGTAGTTTTTCCTACGCTATCTAGGGGCAGCATCAACCTGTCGGGGTTTTCCACGACGTGTTCGCGCAGCCAGCGGTACACGTGCTTAGCCCATATCAGTTGTCCGTCCTTGTCGCACAGCTGAAGCCACTTATTTAATTTAGTGAAATACGCCGTGGGCTTGGGCGTTATAGGGTTGGTTATAACAGACACGCGCCTGTCGTCCTTGGGTATCGCTATGGCGTCAGCGTGCTGGGTTAGAATCAGGTAGCTGGTACACACGTTAGCCGTCCTGTGCGGCGCGTACTTGATGTTCACCACTGTGGTGATGTTAGTGGTGTCTATACGCTGCTTGAGCGTCTCGTAAGCCTTGTGGGGTCCTTTAGAGGTAGTGAAGTCTGCTGATTCTTTAGCCTCAGAAACAGTAACTATCTGCGCGACTTCCCAATAGTTGTACTTCCCCGCTCCGAGTAGGTCGTCAAAGGGCACGTTAAGCGCGTTATGTGAACCGACTAGCTCGCTGAGCATATTGGCAAGCGTGCTTCGCCCTATGCCAAACGATGGCGTCACCATTAGTATGCCTGTTCCGCGGAACAGCGGGTTCTGTATTTTCGATGCCAGCCAATCAAGAAAATACTCGCGCTCTTTTTTGTTAGGCACTAGGTATTGAACGTAGTCTATAAAAGGTTGCACCTCGGCCATGTCGTACTTGCCGTCACCCCACGGAGCGGGCCTGTAGGTGTTGATGCACACGGTGGAGTCTCTGGAATTCTGTACAAATCTGTCTTCACCGGGGCGGTGTACGATACCGTGTACATCTTGCCTGTACGGTGACTCTAGCCACAGCTGCGCGACAGTCATAGACCGAGGCTGAAGCCCCTTGCTGCCAAGTTTAAACGCCATTACAGGCTGGTTAAACTTAGTACGAAACCCGTTTATATCTACTGGCGTTGGCGTGTTGCCATCGAGACGCCAAGCGCGGTTGTGTGTTTCGTCGAAACAGTACCTCTCAAATAGCCCAGCAGACGGGTCACGTATGGGAATAGAGCCAAAATCGCTGTTGCTCAGAATAAAGTGGATAAATTCCTTGGTATGGTTGTCGGCGCAGTGCTCGTGAAAGCAGTTAAAACTGCGTATATAAGGATCGGCACCGCGGCCAACGGGCTTGTAGCCAGCAGCGTCGTCTCCCGTAGTGTGTCCGTGGCACCACGGGCACCTTATATCTATCCACTCGTTGCCACTATCGGCAAGCACGCGGTCTTCTCGGTACAGCCACTCTAAAACTGGGTCAATGGCACCATCTATTGACTGCGCTATAGGCGCATGGGGCAGGTACTTTGTGTGGTACTTCGTCGCAAGCGGGGCTAAGGAGCCTTTTACGATCTTTTCCCACGTTACTAGCTCGTCGTTAAGTTCAAAGTTTATATGCTCTAGCAGCTTCTCAGGCGTCCAGTAGGGGCCTTCCATAGTGTGGAGCTTGACGGGGAACAGCCGCTTGTCAGGGTCTTTCTTACCGTTGACGCCATCGGGCAGTCGGACGATCTTAGTAGCCATTAGCCCGCCAGCATCGGTGAGCTTCGCCATAGCCGCTGTCTGTATTATAGCCACGGCGTGGTCATAGTTAGTAACAGGCTCGTCAAGCACGTAACCGTACTGGAAGTTGTCGGGGCTTGACTCGATGATATAGGTGGGTTGGGTCCGTAGCGCTTCAGGTAGGCGGTCGAGCGGTATCTTTGTCCCTATGTCATCCAGTACCAGTACGTGAAACGCAGAGAACAGATCGCGCTTGTGCCGCAACGCACCTTCGCTATCTGGCACACAAGTGCTGGCGTTGAAATACATCGCTCGCGCTTTTGTAGTCCTCCTCATTACTTTGTTGACCAGCGCATCAACTCCACCGGGCGCTGGCATCCCCGGGTTATTGTTAGGAGACGTATAAACTAGCCTATGCGCTCCGTCTGCTGGTTTCACGTGGAACACAGTATCGAGGAACTCTTGTGTTTGCTCGGGGTTGTACTCGTGCGGTTCGTCGCCTATTAAATGCAGCTTAGGCAGAACTTTTAGCGCTCCGAGGGTGCTGTCTTGTGCTTTTTTTATTTCTTGTGTACTATCCTTAGTGTCAATCATGTTTGGTTTGCTCCTGTACTTGGTTGATTCTGACTCCGCGCCACAAACTCGAAGCCGGTTAATTAAGCCCCGTAAGGGGTTTTTTTATACCTATTTCCCGTATCTCTGCATTATGTCAGGCTTCGCGTGTAGCGGCAGCCCCAACGCCCATTCGGGCGGCGTCTCCATAAGCCTTTGTATCTGTTCCGCAGCTTCAGTTGCTTTCTCAGTGGGAACCTCTAACCCTATTTCATCATGGCAGTGCAGTACAACTAAATCTGACTCCCGTATGGCCCAACGCAATAACGCGGCACAAAAAGCCTGCGTTACGTTCTCTGCTAGCAGTCCGCGCCACAATCTGAACCGAGGCCACTCAGGGTCGTTGGCTTTTGGCTTCCAGTTTGCTTTTAGAGCGGTCAGCTGCCGTTTGGTTCCGAATTCGGACTCTACTAGCTCTACACGTGCTTGGGGGTATGTTATGTAATGGTCGCCCGGTAGCTTACACAGCAGCGAGCCTTCCATTAGCGCGGGCACAAAAGTATAGCTTACTTTGCCCGCGGTGAATTCCTGTAGCGGGTTGCGTACTGCTAGAATTGCCGCGCTCTCTAAACGGTTCCAGAAGTCTTCGGCCCACGGATTCTTGCGCCTCCAGTTACGCACGATAGTCTTTACCTCGTGCTCGGGCAGAAACACACCGTAGTTTCTAGCCATAGCGTTGAACGCCCCCGTCGAGCCGCCGAAGCCTAGTGACAGCACGACCACTTTTCCTACCTGTCGGATGTCGGTCCCCGCGTCGGCGGCGGCGTCTTCGTAGGCATCCGCTGGCTTAGCGTCAGCCGGTGCAGCGTCGTAGGCTCGGAACGCTTCTAACCTTTTCTCTGCGCGAGGGTCGTCAGACAGCCACGGTAACGCACGGCTCTCAATTGCCGACCAATCGTTCACCACAAACGAGTGGCCTTCAGCGGGAAGGATCGCTGGCCGCAGCAGCTTTGACAGGGTATCCATAACGGTCCCTTCGTCTAGCTTGCCACCAGACGCCATAATAGCGCTCAAACTGTCAGCTTCGTGTGCCTTCCAGCAGTCACGCCGGAAGTTGTGCAGCTGAAGCCCGCGGCTGGTGTACCGGAGAGTAGCCGCGCCAGCGTACATGAACGCGCCGCGTACTCGGTCGTCCCCGGAGTCAGCTCGCTCCACCATGCGTTTAAACTTACTTACGCTGGACTTGTTACCGTCGTCCAGAGCGGCAATTACGTTGTACACATTGTCAGGTAGCTCTATGTTGCCAGCATCTGCGCGGCCAAGCAGGTTGGCGCGGATGTCTTTAGCCAGCGAGTTCTTGCGGTCGTCGTCTTTGAAAACTACGGTCAGCTTTTCAGCTTCGTTAGACAGCTGCGGTAGCAGCCACGTTTTTATGCGGGCGTTCTGAGTGTGTTTGGTAACGGCGCCGTCGGTCAGTAGCGCCAGCTCCTTACCTATTGCCGCGGTTTCTACGGCAGCAAAACTTGATGCACACTCAGCTAAAGTGCGGTCGATGCGTAGCCCCCTGTCGTTTATACGCTCGTTGACTAGCCAATCGCCGTGCTCGGTAGGGGACAGTAGCCGACACGCGTTAACTAGCGCCTTGGTAGCCCTTACGTCGTCAAGGCAGTACACGCCTAAATCGTGTAGGTCAGCAGCGGAGTCCCAAAACTGGCCCGTTTCTTTGTGCGGGATGCACAGCTTGCGGATTAGCGCACTGCCAGATTGATTCTTCCGGTGGCCGGCGTTCAGCGCGCGTGTGGCGTCGTCAAGGTTTGCAGGCAGCGCGTTGACTCGGGCCTGTGCGCTTGTGCAGTACCACGCGTCTAAGCGTACCTCGGGGAAGCCGTGGTCAGGTGCCGCTATGCACTCCCATATATGCTGGTCGAATCGGGCGTTGTGTGCAGCAACTAAACCGCCGTCTTTTAAATGTTGGGATATGACATCGCGCAGGTCGTCGGGCAGCGCGTCCTTGGAAAACCACAGCCACTCGCGTTCGTCAGCCGGATCAACAAAGCAAAACGCGCCGCATAAAATCTCTGTCGAAGGGTCTTGGCAGTACGTATCACCGCCTGCGGTCAGTAGGTCTACACGGCTGCGTGTTTCCCAATCCACTATAAGTAGCTTTGTCATGTTGTTGGCCTGTCGTTTAAACACAGAGTTAAAAAAAGCCCCGGAGGGCTTAGTTCGCTACTTGGCTATCGCTACTTGGCTATCGCTCGGCGGCGCTTTGCAGGCGCGGCAGCCTCGGGAGCCGGCTCCGCAGCCGCTTCGGGTGCATCGTCGTCGTCCTCCTCATCTGCGTCTTTCAAGCCGTCGAAGTCCAGCCAATCTTTCACGTTGAAAATAGGCGTGTAGATTTTGCCGTACTCTTTGTGCTTGTAAGAGTCCATTTCCAGAGTTATGACAGGCACAATGTGCGTGCCGTCTTTTTCAATCTGCTCGATCAACTCGCTGAGCAACTTATTAAACGCCTTCAGACCACCTTTACTGGTGGTTTTGTAAAGCACTTGCGTGCCTGCATCCTCACCGTTTAAGCACTTCAGGACAAAAGCAATCTGCTTGGTCCACTTCGTGCCGACGTCGGGCAGACTGGTAGCTAACACTGGCACGCCAGCCATCGGCGCCATTTCCTCACCAAGCAACTCGCCTTTGCCCCACGCGGCATAGCCTTCGCTTATTGAGCTGGGGTTCACCGCCCATATTGAGTCCTCTTGCACTTCAACGTCGTCGGCTGAATACACCCACTCCCCTGACTTCAAGAGACGTAAGAAGGGCTGGTCGCCGGCGTCCATTGATATGCGTGATTTTGCGGCTACTAGAGCGTTGCCGAGTTCTGTGGGATTTACTGCGGGTAAATTTGACATAGTATGTTTCCTGTTTACTTTTACGTTTACGTTGAGGCCGACGGCCTCTACGGTTGTTAGCTAATCCTGCCTAGAGCGCTTCGCAGCGCGTCTTTGGACATTATAGCCGGTCGTTTGTCGCCCTCTCTTGCGAGAGTAGTTCCTGACGACTGGTTTTCAATGTAGTCGCCTACCCTATCGAAGTCAAGTTTTTTAGCCTTTAAAACTTTCTCGATTTGCGGAGGCGATAGCAGCTTTGGATGCGTGAACACGTCAGTGACTTTCAAAGACTTATCGCCTTTTGAGCTTCGCACCATTTTCCGCAGCGTTTTTTCAGCTGCCACGGCGTCTCTCCATTTCCGCACTGCGCGTGAGGCTACCAGTTTAAACCCGTTTAACTTTGCCCCGCCTTCTAACTGCTCGTGCGCTTTTGTTTCAACAGACTTTATCCACGCCTTCAGTTGGAGCGCGCTTTCTAAGTTACCGGCCAGAGTTTCAAGATCGTCTGGTTTTAGAAGCAGAGCCGCTACAGCGGCGCCGGTCTTTTGTGGGCACAGCGATGCCGCTGGGCAGAAGGTGCAGTGTGCTCCCATGCGGTACTCGGGCGGGCCATCGTACTCAATAGCGTCGAATAGTGACGTGCGGAAGTGTTTAAACGTATCAGCAGGGACTTTCCACACTTTTAGCGTTTCGTGGTCCCGGCTGGGTATGGGCTGGATAATAACGACAGCCATATCCTTGTTTTTAAACACGTCGGGAATCGTGTGCTGGGCACATAGCGCGTAGAACATTCCTTGGGCCGAGTTTTCGGCAGACACTTCAATACCCTGTCCGAATTTCCAATCGACTATATACACTACCGTATTGGACCACGCTATAACGTCAGCTGTGCCGCCTATGTCGCCTGTCAGCTCAAACGTCTGTTCGGTCATAAAATCGACCACGTTGTACTCCGAGCAGAAATTGTCCCACGAAGTGAGCGCCATGTTGAGCCTGTCTAAATGCTCGGGTTCAATAGTCACTCCGCATATATCTTTACCCAACACATCTGCTGGCGCGTCCAGCTGGCCGAGCAGTAGCATTTCCATGCACTGGTGCAGGGCTGTGCCTTCTTCAGCGTAAGTTGAACTGGGGCCGGCAGGCATATTTTCTGCCAGTGTTGCCCAGCTGGGGCAAGCTACGGTACGCCCAGCAGTCGAGCCGCCGTATTTATAGTGTTTCATAGTCGTCGTCCTCGTCTTCGTCTTCGTCTTCGTAGGGGACTTTGGCCTCGTCAAGCTCATAGAACGCAATAAGTCCGCTGATAATCGCGGCAATAGATGAGTTTTCCAGCTTTGCTAAGTCGTCTAAACGGTCGTAGACGCTCCAAGATACCGACACGCTAGCCGAGCCACGTTTTGTGCGTGTCGGGTTACGTGAGGTTTGTTCTGCGATTGGTGTTGCCATTTTCCTAGCTCCTATAAAAAGAATAAAATTAATGTTGAACAGTAAATACCGACTGTTAGCCCGATACCCGCAGCTACGAAGCCTACTACCTGCAATGGGCGTAGCCACCAAGGTTTTTTGCTACCCCATGAAAACTCGTCGTAAAAGTCCCACACTTTCATAGTCTGCCGGAGTTCTTCTCTGCGCTGCTCCGAGGGCTTGTAGTCCTCGCCTGCCCGCTTGCGCGCCGCCTGCATATTTTTTATCTCGCTAAGTGTCATCAGTTTTGCTCCTTTTATTAATAATCTGCTTCTAAGTCACTATCCCAGCTTGTTCTGATTTCTGTTTTGTCTGAGATAACTGTTGTCGTGCCACCTTTCAGTTTGTGCCGCGCTCCTTGCTCCAGAGCCTCGGCTGCATAGTCGTACCAAACTGACGCATCACCATCTTCGCTGGATGGACATCCAGTTGCTTCTCGGACAGTTTGCTTGCCCAGAGTTACTTCTCCGTCTTCTATTTTTTCTACAACTTTTGTAATCGTTATAGTGGTGCGTGTGCCATTTACCGTGAAGTCCATCAGTTTTGCTCCTGTTATTGATTGCCGTAGGCGACTATGCCATAATGCCAACTAGACCGCAAGAACAACTTAGGAAGTTTAATGAACGAACGCCAGCTAGAAAAGTGGGCACGCACGCAAGCCATAGGCCGTGGGGTGCTGCCGTACAAATTTAAGTCGCCGGCCAAACGCGGCGTGCCAGATCAACTGTGGCTCTATAAAGGGCGCGCTGTTTTTATTGAATTTAAGAATCCCAACGGGAAGGGGGTGCTGTCGGCGCTACAGCGTAAGGAAATAAACTTGTTGCTCGATCAAGGATTTGTCGTGGCAGTCGCTAGCTCGAAAGAAACGGTGCTGGATATACTGAACGTGTTAATTAACAACGGGGAAATTTTATGAGCAGAGATAAGCTGGTTGAAAAAATGGCGCGCGTTATTATATCGCTGGGCGAGGCGGGGGTTGACGCCGACGTGTGCGCGGATGCTATGGAGTGTGGGTTCGGGCTGGACCTGTGCGTGGCGTTTGTGCTGCGTGCCGCGGATTTGTCCGGTGTCGACGTGGTTATCGACCGATGAAAAGCCCCGAGCTGCTGAGCACCGGCCAACAGGACGCTATCACGCACATTTATGAGAACGATGGCGCGTACTTGATAGGCCAGATGGGTTCGGGCAAGTCAGTTACCGCGTTGACCGCGGCATCGGAGTTGCTGGCGGCGGGGGTGGTGCGGCGGGTGCTGATCGTCGCGCCGCTGCGCGTGTGCAATGACGTGTGGCGGCAAGAGCACAACAGCTGGTCCCACTTGCGGCACTTGAAGGTGAGCATAGCGACCGGGGCTGAGAAGGCCCGTATAAACGCCATTGGAGGCGCGGACTTCAACGTGGTGGTGATTAACTTTGAAAACTTGGTGTGGCTCTTCAAGCGCTACGGCGCCGATCACAATTTTGATATGTTAGTTATTGATGAGGTGACTAAGATAAAGGCGGGCGGTGCTGGCTTTAAGGCGATGCGGAAGCACATAAAGGATTTTCAGGTGCGCGTGGTGATGACGGGCACGCCGGTCGCGGAGTCGTGGGCGGACCTGTTCTATTGTATGTTCGCCTGCGACGGTGGCGCGCGGCTGGGGCGGAACAAGCAGAATTTTTTAATGAAATATTTTTACTCTACTGACTATGAGCAGCGCAAGTGGGATATAAGGCCGGAGTGTATAAACGCGCTTACAGCGCTGATTAGTGACGTGGTGGTGGTGCTGCCGGACTATACCGACGAGCTGCCGGCGCTGCTGGAGCAAACTGTCTACGTTCACCTGAACGAGCGCGCGCGCGAGTATTACGATATTTTCGAGGCCGATAGCGTGACCGATGACGTGACCGCCGACAGCGCGGCTATTCAAGTGGGCAAGCTACAACAGATTGCGAGTGGTTTTGTCTACACTGATGACGGGCGTACTGTGACGCTATGCGATAGCAAGTTAGTGCGCGCGAGGACTATAAGCCACGTCGAGCAGGCACAAGGGCGCGCGGTGGTCTACGTTTACCAGTACCGCGAAGAGCTAGAGCGCCTAGCGCGCGCCTTTCCATTGGGGCGCCAGCTGGGAGTGTCTGGGGCCGATGACGCGGCTACGCTAGCACACTGGCGCGCTGGTGCGCTGCCGGCGCTGTTCTTGCACCCTAAGAGCGCCGGCCATGGGCTGGACCTGACAACGGGCGCGACCATGATAATAATGTCTCCTATATGGTCGCGCGATCTCATGCGGCAAGTGATAGCGCGCATCTGGCGCCGAAACCAGTCGAAAGAGTGTCGAGTCTACGTACTGTGTGCGCGCGACACTCTCGACACCGAGATAGTCTCAAGAGAAGCGGGTAAGGGCACCCACCATGATTTGTTAATGTCGCGCCTGAGCGCTAAGCGGCGCCACTAGGCCGCTTTTGCTATGTAATCTGCCACATACTCCAGCGCCTTATTCAGCGCGCCTTCTGCGGACTTGTAGGGCCGCTCGTCACCATGCCCAGTCATCGGCGGGAACCATAAGTCGAAATCGGCGCCGCCATCGTCTAACGAGTACCCGTAGGACTCATCTAGCACGCTGGTAAGCGCTTCCACGTTTTCAAGCTCACGCCAGCATAGGTTACGAAAGAACGAAGCATTAGCCAGCGCAAAAGCTACGGTGCCCGTGTCCCAATGCGCGTGGGACTCTTTTACGCGTATTGTCATTTTCGCATTCAAGCCGGCTTCAGGAGTAGTGAATTTTCGCTGTTGGCCCATATGATAGACCGCGCATACTTCGACACCGTAACCTTGCGATACTAGATCATTCACAACGGCCATTATCGCGCGGCCTTTATTGTACAGCGCGTCAGCCGTTACGAACCATGGCGCCGTAATGCCTACGCCTACGCGGATAAATTTCTTAGGCGCCTCTATCTGCTTTCGGTTAAACATACTATTAGGATGACCGGCCAAATACGCCGGCACGTTAGGGAAGGCGCCTACCACGTCAGAAACGTATTTCGGTAAGTAGGTAGACTGCGGCGCGTCAATATCTATGTTCACTGCGGCCATGTCTTCGGCGCCTTTTTCCCAATACCCGCCGTTTTGTGCTGCTTCAATAGCCGTATCTAGTGTGAACGGATTGTCATCGAAGCTGCTAGTCACAGATGAATCATTTGTGCCGGCGCGCGGCAGCGTATTAGCCAGCGCGACCGCGTCACCAAACGCCGATATAGAGTCATAGTTAAATTCGTAATAATTCATCGTTCTATATCTCCGCCGCTTTGCGCTGGTCATCGGTAAACTCCACGTATATAACCGAGTCGCGCACGTCATCGGCAGTTTTTCCCCCGGCCATTGATTTAGCGCAACGGATAGTGTCGCGCGGCGAAAGTATGATACTTAGCTTGCGTTTTGCTATGTGCTTTCGTACTGCTTTTATCTCACTATAGATAGTGTCGAATAACTGCCGCGCGTCATCGGCGCCGCCGTACTGTTTAAACGCTTCGCGCCCTAGTCTCAATTCCAGCTGCTCATCATAGCCAATTTCTAGCTTTGCGAATCTATTACGGCTGGCGCCATCGAGCGGCGCGCGTCCCACATACTCTCTGGTGGCGCCTTTTCCGATAGTGTTAGCGCAACCAATAGCTAGAAAACCCTCGCCTTTTTTGAGCGCTATAGGTGAATCTGGGAAGGTATAAGAGCCATTTGACATAGCATCATTCAACGCGAGTATCGCTTCTGGCGCGCTGGCGTCCATCTCATCGAATAAGAATAAGCTACCAGTCTCAAATGCCGTTCTAAAAGCCGTTGTGTGATAGGCGCCGCCAGCGTCAACAAAGCCGATTAACTCATGCTTAGAGAGTATCGCGCCGGACTTGTAAAAGTCTTTGTCTAGCGCGGTCGCTGCTTGTTCCGCTAGTGTCGTTTTGCCTGAGCCGGCTGGACCGTATAAATACACGTGCTCGTCATTGTTCAATTCGAAGAGCACGTCTTCTAGCGCCTTATGCGCGCCGCTTATTGTTTTAACAGTGTCACGATTTATTACTTCAATTGTGATAGTCGGGCTGGCGTGCTTTTCTATCATCGCCTGTATTTGATTCTCATCAATTTGGGACTCGGGATTAAACCCCTGCAGCTTCGCGTCAATTATCGCCGCTATGGCCGTTTCCAGCGCGTTACGTGCCGGTGCTGGCGCTGGCGCTGGTGTAGGCGCTGGCTCAGGCGCTGGTGTAGGCGCTGGCTCAGGCGCTGGCGTAGGCTCAGGCGCTGGCGTAGGCTGCCTACACTAAGCTATTTCAGCATATGCGGCGCGTATTTCATGGTCTGTCATTGTGCGCGTGCTATATCCTTTTTCGATCAAAGCTAGTTTCATTTTTTGAATTGAATTCATTTTATTTGCTCCTGATTTTCTAATGTTTAACTACGGATTAAATTGATAGTGGCGCGTGAACAAACAGGGCACTCGGCATCGAGCGCTATTCGGTCGGCCCATTTACGGGATAGATTCGCTTGAAATCCACAGCTGTCGCACACTATTTTATTGTTGTTGCGGCCCTTCTCTTTGGGTTTTAGATTTAACTTAGCGTGAGGTATTGGTCCGAGAATTTTGACAGCGCTCTCTAATACCTCGCGTAGTTGCGGCCCAGCTGTCGTAGCGGTGAATTTTCCTTCTAAGCCGGCCGCTCTTGCTACTTTTGCAAAGTAGTTTCTGTGGCCGCTAGCGCAATCGTCTAGCGCGTGAATCAATTCGTGCACCAGTACGCCTAGAATTTCGATGCTGTCGTCTATATGCGCAGTGATAAAAATTTCATTGTGACCGTCATCGCTGATGCGCCGCACGTGGCAGACGCCTAGTTTTTTTGACGTCATCGGCGCGACAGATACTCTCACCGGCGGAGCGCTGTAAGGCGCTATAACGTCATCGGTGAGAATTACGTCAAATAGAATATCGACTGATCTATTTAACCATTGCTCTCTTGTGATTATTTCCATTGTTAATGCTCCAGTTTTAAAGTGTTATATGTGGCCCCTTTTTTGAGGCCGGTTTTTGTGCTGGTGTGGTCTGCAGTATAACAAGGTTTAAACAATATATGCACGTTATAATGTCTATTTATACGCGTTTAAAAAATGTTACAAATGTTACAGTGGAAAAAATCGACTGTAACATTTATTCTTTATATAAATCATATACTTAGAACAATAGTTACAAATGTTACAGTGATTCTCTGATTTTCTAGGGGTTGATATAAGTGTTTCCAAAGTGGTGCTATATGTTCTGTCTAGGGGAGTTTTGTACACAAAGTCCGTAACATTTGTAACAAATGGCGTAAACTATTGAAAACTATAGAGAATAAATGTTACAGTCGATTTTTTTTACTGTAACATTTGTAACATTTTCCGCCATTTACGTGGGATTTTAGACAGCATGCCACGTTCGTACCGTCCAGATACTAGGGTCAGGGTCAAATTATAATCGCCTAGAAACGCGCTAAGTGCGTCTAATGACGTGCCATGATGTTTAAACGTTTTAACTAAACGTGTTACAGCTGAATAGAATAACCATAACAATTGTTATGTGTAGCACGCTAAGTTAACGCGCCGCGCGCGCCGCGCTCTTACGTTTAAACGGTCGGGGGGCCATAGTGTTCGACATGGCACGTTTAAACACCCATAGGGTACCCCCCGGGTCGGTTTAGACTAATGCGCCATAGCTATAGCCGGGGACCATTCCATAAAAATTTGGTTTTGAGAATAGGCGATTATATAGTGCAAAAAATTGCAATTTGACTTATAAGCACCTATATTTACGCAATGCAAATAACCGAAGCACAAAAGTACCTCCCACCCGAGTTACTGCTGGATGAGTATCACCCGGCAAATACCCCGTTCTTTAAAAACTTACGCCAGCTTGAGCAGGCGCTGGTTGCGGCGTCCCATGACGCTGGCGCTCGTGGCACCGCTATAGCCAAGATGCACCTACGCGGCATGAAAAACGTAGACATAGCAAAAGAGTTCGACACGACCGGCGACTCTATATCCCACACACTACACAGCAAGAAGGTAGCGAAGATAACTTCACTCTTGTTCTACTTGCAGCAGCTACGCGAAGGCCCTAACTTAGAGCAGCGCAAGCGAACCTTGTGGGAGATAACGCAAGACAACCAGCACGATGAGCCTAAGACGTCTATATCAGCTATTCAGGAGATGAATCGTATGGACGGTATAGGTAAGGACACGAAGGACACTAAGATAGAAGTCACTATAAACAACCAGCTGCTGCCGAAAGGCGCGCTTGACCAGTAAACGGAGAAAATAATGCCCGTAGTAAACGGAAAAGAGTACGCCTACACCCCCGCGGGAATAGCAGCGGCACAGAAGGCTAAGTCAAAACAGCAACCCGGTATGCCAAAAGAGAAAGCGATGGCTGCTGCGTTACGCACGGCGGGCAAAATACGCAGTGTCTGAGTTTACCTTAGACTACGTACCAAGACAGGCGTTCAGGCCGTTTCATCAGCGTAGCGAACGCTGGGCGGCGCTAGTGTGTCACAGGCGTGCGGGCAAGACGGTAGCGTGTATACACGAAGCCGTAGTGCGCGCGCTGTATACAAACAAGAAAAACGCGCGTTACGCGTATGTTGCACCGTACTACAAGCAAGCTAAGGACGTAGCGTGGCAGTACCTTAAAGAAGCAACCAAGGGTATTGCGGTTGAGACGCGCGAAAGCGACCTGCGAGTGATACTGCCCAACAACCAATGGATAACGCTGTACGGGGCCGACAATCCTGACGCGCTGCGAGGCATCTACTTAGACGGGGTGATCTTGGACGAGTACGGCGACTGTCGCCCATCCTTGTGGGCTGAGGTGCTGCTGCCCACCCTAACTGACCGTAAAGGCTGGGCCGTGTTCATCGGCACGCCGAAGGGTAAAAATCACTTCTACGAAATAATACAGCGCGCCATACGTGAAGACACGTGGTTCAATCTGACCTTGAAGGCTAGCGAGTCAGGGCTACTAGACGACGAAGACCTGCTAGAGCTAAAAGCGCTAATGGAAGAGTCACAGTTCGCGCAAGAGTTTGAATGTGACTTTACCGCCGCGGTGAAAGGCACTTATTACGCGTCTATGATCCAGAACATGGAGGCTGAGGGCAAGATAGGCAAAAAGCCAGACCTGTACGACCCTATGGAGCCTGTCCACGCCAGTATGGACCTCGGGCGTAAAGACAGCACGGCAGTGTGGTTCTGGCAAGAGCACGGAGACACTATAAATTTGATCGACTATATAGAACTCCGTGGAGAGATAATTGAAGACCACATTAAAATGTTCCGAAGCAAGCCGTATAAACTTGAGCGCCTATGGGTACCACATGACGCGGTAGCTCACACCGTCCAAACACGTAGGTCGTCTATAGAGCAGTTCCAAGACGCTAATCTTCCTGTGGCAAAGGTGCCGCACCTTGGCAGGCAACAGGGTATTGATGCAGCTAGAATGATGCTGCCGCAGTGCAGGTTTGATTCTAATAAGTGCCATGACGGTATTGAAGCGCTTAGATCGTATAAAAAAGAGTTTAATGAGCTAACTAAAACCTTCCGCGAGACGCCGCTGCACAATTGGGCGTCTGACGGAGCGGATTCGTTTAGATATTTGAGCTTGGTTGCTAAGCAGAAAAAGAATACACTATCCGAGCCTGCGCCTACCAAACTTGACGACAAGCAGGTAGCTTACACCTTAGATGACCTATACGCCTCTCAGTCTAAAGGCCCTGTATTGTCGATAACTCGCCGGAGAATGTAGCAATGCCCCCTGATAATTCAGTTTCAGACCAAGGAACAATAGAATCTTTAAAAGATTTTAAAAAGAACAAAGATGACCAGTGGGCTAGGTGGTATCAGGAGTTTGAAGCTGCTGACAAAGCTAGCAAAAAGTGGACCCGGCAAGGAAACAAAACTGTTGCTAGGTATTTAAACGACCGTAAAGATTCTGAAGTAGGCACGTTCCGTTTAAACCTCTTTCATTCCAATATAAATACTGTACGCGACTTAATGTTTGGCAAGTTGCCTGAAATTACGTTTTCACGTAAAAACATGGACTTCAATGACGACGTAGCGCGCGTAGCGGGCATGATATACGAGCGTATGCTAAACGCAGACATAGGCACACCCAACGATCAGTATTCTGAAGCCCTAAAACAGAACCTTGAAGACAGGCTGCTCCCCGGGCTGGGCGTATCGCGGGTTAGATACGATTTTAATGAAGAAAAAGAGCAGATAGCCGCAGTCTACGACATGAAGACCGGCGTAGAAATGGCCCCCGCTCAAGATATTGACCAAATAACCGATGAACGCGCTCCAATCGACTACGTACACTGGCGTGACTTTAAATGGTCGCCGTGCCGCACGTGGGCGGACTCTCGATGGGTGGCTTTTAAAACGTTACTAACTAGAGATCAACTTGTAGTGCGCTTTGGCGACAAGTTAGGGAATAAAATACCGTTAACCTCGTCCAATTACTCAAGAGAAGAAAGAAACTACCCAGAAATTAACGAAGAGCGGTTAGATGCGTTTAAACGTGCTGAGGTATGGGAAATTTGGGACAAAGCCGCGCGTGAAGTAATTTGGTGGTGTGCGGACTTAAAACAAGTGCTAGACACAAAAGATGATCCGCTAGGGCTAACAGGTTTTTATCCTAATCCCGAGCCTATGACATCCAATGTGACTACTACAGCGTATATGCCCATCCCTGACTATGCTATGGCTGAAGACCTGTACCTAGAAATAGACGCCTTAGAATCCCGTATTGTACTTATCACTGAAGCTGTAAAAGTAGTAGGCGTATACGACCAAGCATCAGTAGGCGTCAAACGCTTAATGAGCGAAGGCGTTGAAAACGACCTTATACCCGTTGATAACTGGGCTATGTTTGCAGAAAAGGGCGGACTACAAGGCTCTATTCAATGGCTACCTATAGAAGAAGTCGCAGGCACTTTAGAAAAACTCGTCGCACGGCGTAATGACTCGATGGGGTTGTTAGCCCAAGTAACGGGTATGGCCGACATAATGCGCGGCGGCGGTGAAGCTGGCGGAAGCGTAAGCGCTACTGAACGCGTACTTGAGTCACGTTTTGGGTCTGTCAGGATTCAAGCGTTACAAGATGAGTTTGCTAAATACGCTACAGACTTAATACGCCTGCGCGCAGAAGTAGTAAGCAATCATTTTTCAGATGAATCTATTGTCCAGCAGTCCAACATTGCTAACTCTTCTGACGCAGAGCTTATAGGCCCCGCGCTTGAGCTAATAAAAACCAGAACTGATCTTATCTGGCGTATTCAAGTTAAACCTGAGTCCGTGGCTATGGTTGACTATGCACAGCTTAAAGAAGAACGTACTTCGTACATAACAGCTCTAGCGACGTTTATGCAGTCCGCCGCACCGTTAGTACAGATGGACCCTCAAGCCACACCTGTGCTACTTGAGATGTTGAAGTGGGGGCTAGCAGGATTTAAAGGCAGTAACGAAGTAGAAGGCGTACTCGATCAAGCTATTAAAACTATGCAGTCAGCGCAGGGCAAAGAAGAGGGCCAAGAAGAGCCGTCTCCCGAGCAGATAAAAGCACAACAACAAGCTGAAAAACTTGGGTTTGAAAAATACAAGCTAGAAGAATCGGCTAAACTTGAACGTGAAAAAATGCAGCACCAAAGAGAAATGGCCGGGATGGAAGCTCAAATTAATATAGAGCAGACACAGGTAGAGGCCCAAAAAGACCTACAGAAAGAGCAGGCTCAGTTTGAGTTTAATATAGAAGAAGAGATAAACGAAACTGATGAGTTTATAAAGCGCGAGCGCGCTCGCCAGAGTTACACGCACGAATCAAGGGATCGGGACTAATAAAAATGTCTGAAATGCTTGATAGAGTAATGGTCAATGAGGGATTTGAAGCCAAGCCCTATCAGGATACGCTTGGAATATGGACCATAGGGCACGGACTAACTTATCTAACGAGCGAAGAGTCACGCGCTATAGTCGCGTCACGTCTGCACGATCTAGGTAAGCAGCTAATAGCTAATAAACCGTGGCTTGAAGGCTACCCGACTGAAGTGTGTGAAATAGTAACAGAAATGTGTTTTCAAATGGGGCCTTCCAGAACGTACAAGTTCACTAAGATGTTTGCGGCGCTTCAGCAGCACGATTTCCGCGAAGCTGCGGCACAGATGCGCGACAGTAATTGGAACAAACAAACACCCGAGCGCTGCGAGCGCATGGCAAAACGGATGGAGATGGCATAATGGCAAAGCGTACTTGGAGACAAACTAAGGAAGGGATGGTAGAGGTAATACGAGAAGCCCCGTCAGCAAGTTCTACACCTAGTATTCACGGAGACATAGAGCCTTTTAAGTCGCCTATAGACGGCACTATCGTTAATACTCGCGCTCAGCTAAATGCACACAACACAAAGCACGGAGTCAGTAACGACCTTGACTCGCTTCGCGCGCAGACGCAGAAATACTTGGCGTCGCGGGGGCAGGAACAAAAAAATTCAAAACAAGAGCGTATAAACACGCTAATAGAGATGTACGACCGTGCATCTAACCCGGATTTTAATAGAAATACGCAGTACCACGAAGACAACCAACTACAGTAGGAGTAGTAAATATGCCATCAACAGAGCAAGTAGATTTAGAAGATAATGAAGTCGTAGAAGAAGAAGATATACGGGACAGTATAGCGTCCGCGTTTGACGACGCTGTAGCCGACGACGATTCCGTAGCGCCCGCGGACACAGTAGACGACAGTCCTGTGGCTGAGGCTCCGCTAGAAAAAGACGCGCCTGCGCCGGAAACAAAAGCTAGCGATGACTCAGCTATTGATTCAGATGACAAAGCTCCTGCGTCTTGGACTCCTGCGGCTCGCGAAGAATGGGCTAACACGCCCAAAAC
>TARA_R110002051_G_scaffold4439_1_pt1 | contig 18650 bp, 20 predicted proteins | sample TARA_R110002051 | Tara Oceans TARA_R110002051 (sample SAMEA4397023) | marine metagenome | biome: Polar Biome; feature: [MES] marine water layer (ENVO:01000295) within the mesopelagic zone...; material: water (ENVO:00002006), including particulate matter (ENVO:01000060) such as......
ATCCTCAGACGAAAAATACGATTGATCTCCGTCGCCTTGCGCGTGCGGCGCGCCCGGCCAGACGTGCCGTCCGCCCACACCCGCCGTGCGAGGTGCCTTCGAGGCGTCTGGGGGAGAGCCGGGCTCTCAGACCCGCTTGGAACGCCGGACCTTGCTGCCTGGCCCGAATCGGAGATTCGTTCCCCCCGAACTCGGAGTTTTCCTGATTAGAGGACATCTCATGTCTGTCTGGTTCCCATTCGGTTTCGAGCAGAGCCGGGCCGCCCATGATGCGGCGAAGCGGCTGAAGCAGGCCTTTCCCTCGCTGAAAATCGACCTTCATGACGGACGGATCGAGATCTCGGGGATTGCTCCTGAAGAGGAAGCCGTAATTCTCCGGGAAGCGGCAGATGCGATGATCGCCTGCCGGAAGGGACTTGCTGAGGCAGCCTGACTGCATATTGGCTCCCACGAGGCTGGTATCGGTCCGCCGAATCTTCCAGTCTCGCACCGCCATGACGCTGCATGTGAGAGACTTTCGCGAAACCGACCGGCCCGCGCTGACCGAGCTCTGGCGCGACTGCGGGCTGACCCGGCCCTGGAACGACCCGAACGACGACATCGACCGGGCTGTCGCGGCCCGGGAAGCGACCATCCTCGTCGGATATGCCGATGGTAAGCTGATCGGCAGTGTGATGGCAGGACATGATGGCCATCGCGGATGGGTCTACTACCTCGCCGTCGATCCGGCGCACCAGGGGCGCGGGACAGGCCGGGAGCTGATGGAAGAGGCGGGCCTCTGGCTTGCGTCGCGCGGCGCCCCGAAACTCGAACTCATGGTACGTGATGGCAACGACCGCGCCGCCAAATTCTACGAATCCCTCGGCTTCGAACGCCAACAGGTGACCGTCTATGGCAAATGGCTGAAAGTCCCGTCTGAGGCGTCAACAAGGAAAGCCTCCTGACACAATAGAGATGCCACGCGCCCGTGACCCCTCTGGCCGCAAGGCCAGTGGGAAGCGCGCGGCGCGGCCCCGGCCGGCGAGCCCCCGCAGCGCCGGCGCGCCCAAACGGGCGGGCCGGTGACCGGAGACGAGCCGGGCCAGTCAAAGACCCGTTTGACCTGGAGGGCTCTCGCCGACTGGACAGCCCCGCGTGAGCGGGCCGGGGAGAGACTGCGATGCGGACGCCAGTACGGCACGAGGACACCGCAATAGTTGAGGAATCCTCCAAAAAGGGTCACGCTTCAGTCCATGTGCGGCAAGTTCTCTTACATGGCGACCTGGGCAGAGGTCGTCAGCTTCTCCGAACCGCTGACAGCGCGTCCGAGTAATGCGCCGGAGGAGGTGGCAACGCCCATGCGGTTTGCACCCGTCATGCACCTCGACGACACTGGGCAGCGGACCGTGACGCCCATGCGGTGGGGCTTCACGAAGCAAAGGAAGGGGCGTGCCTGGCCCGACCATATTCATGCGCGTGACGACAAGCTGCTGACATCACGCCTCTGGAGACCGCATTTCGAAGCGCGCCGCGGCGTCCTCGTCGTCAGTAGTTTCAATGAAGGCGAAGAGGTGCCGACGTTCAGACCGGACCGGGTCACGCCCACCGGGAACACGAGGACCGTCCAGTGGACCATCCGCCCGAAGGACGGATCGCGCCTGGCGATCGCCGTCATCTACAGGATGGTCCAATCCCCGGAAGGAGAGATCGCCGAATTCGTGATGTGCACAACCACAGCCAACAAGGGTATCTCCAGATTTGTCACCGGGGATCCGGACCAGCGCATGCCGGCCGTGCTGCAGGAAGAAAACCTTGCCGTCTGGCTGGGGCGGACCGGCGCAAGTCCGGACGAGCTTCGAGCCTGCCTTTCTCCGTATGAAGATGAAGGCGCCTGGTCGATGGCGCCAGAAGGGCGCCGGAAAAACCCCATCGCCAAACCGGCGCAAGGCGACTTGTTCTGAAGCGTGTCAGGCAAGGAGCGTCCTGTAGCCGCCTGACACAAGGTCCCGCCCACGGGCGCGTGCCCTGCGGATCTCATCCTTCATCGACCGGCCGGGCCCTGCCCAGGCTTCCTCCACCCGCGCCTTGCCATAAATGATTTCTGCCGTCTCACGGACGGATAGTCCCGCGATCTCGCAATCTTGCGCGACCAGCGCATTGCGCAGGGCAAGATTTGTCCGGCTCCAAGGGACGACGTCCTCTCTGGCACCGTACACACGTTGCGCCTCGTCCAGCATGCGCCAGCGGGAAGCAAAATTTGTGGTGCCCCGTATCAGGAAACCGAGCCGGACCGGCTCCGGAGACAGCATGGACATGCCCGTACACTGAACCTGCACGACACGGCCGTTGCCCTTGACCAGTATGTGCTCGCGCCCCGCGGTGTCGACCAGGTGCACGATCTCGCACTGTTTCACCGTCCTCTCGTAGATCGGGCAGGCCTCGCCCGGACCTGCCGGGCTCACCTGGACCTGAACCTGCCGCGGAAACAGCGCCGAAGACCAGAATGCATTGGCGGTAAATCCGTCGTGGCGCGGGTCCGGGAAGAAGGCGAGCCCCCAGCGCTCGGCCGCCATCTGGTCCGTGCGCGGGCGGATCAGGGTGATGCCATGACAGGCGGTGCGGACCGATACTTCGTCCAGCCCATGAAGCGCGGCCTCCGCCAGGAACTCCTCATTGCGCCGGAGGAACTCCCAGGCCCATCGGCTCCGGGACAGAGCCCGCGTGTAATCGTAGCGGTCGAGCACAGATTGTAACAAAACAGGGCAGTTCGACATGGCTTCATCCCCCTTGCAGAACTCCCTGCAAGATGGACTCCAAAATCAACCAAAAAGAGAAATATGGTTGGGGAAGAGCGAGAGCCCTGCTTCCCCGAGCCAAAAAGACCCTCCGCACCCGTAAGCCGGATCAGGAGCCAATTTCCGACGATTCCGCCTCTATCCTTGTTTTCAACTTGTTGGCAATACTTGTGTCAAAAAGAGGTGGAGGAATGACGAAGAGGCGACAGACGGTGCCCCGCAAAAGCTCAAGGTCACCGACCGAGGTCGACAAGCAGGTCGGACGCAACGTCCGGCGCTACCGAAATGACATGCACATGACGTTGAACGAGCTAGGCGACCAGCTGGGCGTCAGCCAGCAACAGATCCAAAAATACGAGACCGGAGACAGCCGCATCAGCGCCTCCATGGTCCTCGCCATCAGCGAAGTCCTCAATGTCGGTATCGAGGATCTCTTCATCGGTACCCGTAACCTGAAGACATCAAAAAAGTCCCCGCTCGAAACCGCCCGCCGCGAATGCCAGATGTGGATAGACCGAGCCAACTCAAAGGAAACCCTCCGTCAGATGGCGCGGGTCCTCAAGGCGATGTCAGGTGAGAATTGACCTCACTTTCTAGTAGGTCGCTTCAGAAGTAGGTGAGGCTCGATTTCCAAGGCATCAGCAAGCTTGCCCAAGATATCAATTGTCGCGCTATAGATGCGTCTTTCGAGCAAGCTCACGTAGGTACGGTCAATGCCGGCGCGATGGGCGAGTTCCTCTTGGGAAATTCCCGCAGCGCGCCGATATTTCTTCAGATTTTGAGCGAAAACTTCACGGATTTCCATTCTCGAGAATGGACGCCTATGATGAGTATATTTCCACGGAGTATACTCTTCGGACAGCGTGGAAGGCCTTGGATTCAAGGTGCGAGAAGCACACCGTCTGACCGTTCTCAGGAAAGGTCCTCGAGGAGACAGAGCGTTAGTTTGATGCGGGTTCCGTCAGAAGATCTGCGGGCTTCACACCGAGGGCCAATGCAAGCCTCTCCAGGACATCAATGGTTGCACTGTATTGGCTCCGCTCCAACGAGCTTACGTAAGTACGGTCGATCCCGGCCAGATCGGCGAGATCTTCTTGCGACAGATTTTGAATCTGCCGCAACCCTTTAAGGTTGAGTGCCAAAACATCTCGAACTCTCATTTGCGAGAGATGAAACGGTTGTAGAGTATACAGCCACGGAGTATACTCCGAATATTGGCTCCTAATCTAAATTGAATTGGGGCGTGAGCGGCGGGTTCACAGCATTTCGCGGAGGGTGGTGTTCAAGTTTTGCGTTCGTGCCCGCTCAGCAACGCCCTCAACAAAAGAATGTCCAAATTGCCAGATCAGACTCAGCCACTCTCCATCCAACCATCCTCGAAGTCCGCTTCGAACGATCGCGACTGGCGAGAACAGCTCCGGTCTGAAGCAAAACCCTCCAGCCTCATTCGCAAGTCCGACAGTTCCATCGATACATCCTCTCCAACCCCCATCCCCCTCCACGCTGCAGACGCCCTCAGTCACATCTTCCGCCACCAGTACGACCAGCTCGTCCGCTTCTGCCGAGGCAGGATCCGCAATCCGGCCGATGCCGAAGACCTCGTCCAGGAAGCCTTCCTGTCCGTCCGGCGCGCCTATGCGGACAAGCCGGCGGAGGAGCTTCGGGCGCTTCTTTTCACAAGCCTGCGCAACCTCACCGTCAATTACCTCAAATCCGGCCGCATCCGGCATGCCCGGCAGTCGGAGGAGATCGGCGAGCTCGAAGGCCGGCTCGCCTGCCAGCGCACGCCGACCCCGGAGCAACAGGTCATGGACAGAGAACGCCTTGCCATCGCCGAAGAGACGATCGCCGCCATGAAGCCCCGCAAGCGCGACGCGCTCCGGCTCCACCGCTTTGAGGGCCTGACCTATGACGAGATCGCCCGGCGCTTGTCAGTCTCGCCGACAACCGTCAAAACGGACATCGCGGAGGCGATTGCCGAGATCGCCGAAAACCTCTCCGGAGCTGCAAAGCGGTCTCCGGCAAAGGGTCAGTGAGCAAGGCGATGACGGACCAAAAGGAAGAGGCCGAGCGGCGGGAGACCGCCGCGCTCTGGTACACAGAGCTGCAGGACCCGGATGTCAGCCCCGACACCTGGGAGGCCTTCCTCGAATGGGAAAAGGACCCAGCCAATGCCAGGGCCTATCACGAGATCGAATCCACGATCGGCGTTATCGACCGGACCCGTCTGAAAAGTCTAAAAGCCAAAAACCCAGGCAGGGACCGCAAACCTGTCCTCCTGGCCCTGGCCGCCGCAGCCGCGGCATTCATCATCGGCGCAGCCACCCTCGCGCTCCAGTCCCCAAAACCAGACCTGGCACCACTCACCTATGCCACGGCAATCGGCGAGCAGGAGACCGTCACCCTGGAAGACGGATCCGTCCTCACGCTCAACACAAACACGACGCTCACCGTCAGCTACTCTAAAACCGAGCGCTTCATCCACCTCACTGAAGGCGAAGCCCTGTTCGAGGTCGAACATTCCGACCGGCCCTTCCTCGTCGAAGCCGGCGGCACCCGCACACGCGCGCTCGGCACGGAATTTGATATCCACGCAGATCAGGACACGGTTTCCGTCACGCTCATCAAGGGCTCAGTCCGCGTCACAACAGGCCAGCCAGATCCCGGGGCAGGGCAGGCAGGCGGGATACCAGAAGAGAGCCAACAGGAGGGTCTCGTCCTCAAGCCCGGCGACCGTCTGGACGTGAAACAGGGCGCTGACCCCATCCTCTCCACCATCGACCCCGCCCAGGGCGGCAAATGGCGCGAAGGCCTCCTCCAGTTCGACAATGTGACGCTCGCCGAGGCCGTCGCCGAAATGAACCGCTATTCGACCACAAAACTACGCATCGATGACGCGGCCCTCGCGGCGGAACGCATCAGCGGCACCTTTCCAGCCGGCAAGCAGGAGGAGTTCGCCGAGACCCTGAAGCTTTATCTGCCCGTGGACGTGGTCAATCGGGCAGACGCTTTCCTCATCACAACAAGGACAGAATAGGCGTGGCAGGCGGCCGAAGATTTTCACTCAGAATCTCAAGGCCGCTCAAGAAGGAAGTGGCGCGCCTGGCGCAAGCCGATGGCGTCTCCATCAATATGTGGATCCATACGGCGATTGCCCGCCGTGTCGGAGGGGAGGTGACCGCGGAAGCTTTCTTCAAGCGCCTGCGAGACAGCAGCCACCCGTCCGCCATGCTGACCCTGCTGAAACAATCCCAGGAGGATTGAAGGACAGGCAAGGCGGGGCGCGGGCCGGAACGAGACAGGCCAGAGCTTTCCGGTATCGTCTGTGCGGCAATCCCGGTCTGGAAAGTGGCGGACGGCGAGCGTACATTATGCAGGTCGAGCGTTTTCCCGGTCCACGGACGCGGGAATGCGATTCGGCAGCACATGGTAGAGTCGCGTGCCCTGCGTACAAATTATTCAGAAACAAAAACAAGGCAAAGAAGGGCGGGTATACCAATTCTTAGGGTAATCAACTAAACGTTGCCCGAGAGGCGGATGATACGGAACCGGGATGTCCAACACGAAGCAAATTCTGGCGATGCTGAAGAGCAAGGCGGCCGGGGACGATGAGCAGTTCTACTCCATCGCCCTGCAAGTCGCCGCTGCAGAAGCGCGCCGCGGACATCGATCCACAGCCGAAGAGCTCCGCAGTGCCGTCGACCAGGCGCGAAGCACGAAATCACGCGGGGCTGCCGTCCCGATACAGTTCTCACAGCCGCGCGGCGAACTTGAAGCCCTGATCGATCTTCGCGAACCGAAGCTGAAACTCAAGGACGTCGTGCTTCATGACGGCGTGCGGGAGAAACTCGAAGACCTCATCCGCCAGCAAAGGAAGCGGGACTGGCTGCGGGAACACGGAAAAACGCCAAATCGCTGCGTGCTGTTTATTGGTCCTCCGGGATCCGGAAAGACGATGTCAGCTGAAGCGCTCGCGGGCGAGCTTCATCTGCCCTTGTTCGTGATCCGCCTGGAATCCCTGATCACGAGGTTCATGGGCGAAACGGCCGCCAAGCTCCGCCTGGTTTTCGATGAAACCCTGAAGCGCCGCGGCGTCTACCTGTTCGATGAGTTCGACGCGATCGGCGGTCAGCGGGCGGCAACGAATGATGTTGCCGAAATGCGCCGTGTACTGAATTCGTTCCTGCAGCTGATGGAAGAACCGAATGCCACGGACAGCGTGCTTCTCGGCGCGACCAACCATCCGGAAATCCTAGACCGGGCCTTGTTGCGGCGGTTTGACCTCGTCCTGCAATTTGACCCGCCTTCCGATGACCAGATCAGGGACCTGATCTCGAAAAATTTGCGCCCACTGAAATTCCCGAGGCTCGGCTGGCAGAAAATCATCAAGGCGGCCCATGGCCTTAGCCAGTCTGAAATCGTGAGAGCCGCAGAAGACGTTGTGAAATGCGCCATCCTGGACGAGCGGGACACGCTGAAGACGGATGATGTGCTTCGCTACCTGGATGGCCGAAGGGAAATGCGGGAAGTCTTTTCGCAGGCGGCGAAATAGGGTTGATCCGCAATGCCTGAATTCGACAAGCCGCATATCGACATCAGCGCGCGTGTAAACAGAACCCAGTACCAAGCCCCAAGACAGAATATCGGAGGGGGCGGCGCGCCCCGGATCCGTGCCGAACACGGTGCCATGATTGCGGCGCAATTCGAGGCAGCTTTCCGGGACGCCGATGAAAACCGCCCGGAAGACGACCGTGTCGGTGCGGCTGAGGGCGTCTACATCGAGGTCGATCTCAGGAGAGGCAGCAATCCTGAAAAGGTGCTGCAGCGGAAACGGGACGGCGTCCTGCCGGGAGCGGCAAAACCGCAGGAAAATGGCGACCTCCGGATCGCCCTCTATGTTCCCGATGAGGCACGGCCGGTCCTCGAGGAAATCGTTCGCGATTACCGCGAAGGCAATCTCAACAACAATGGCGCGGCGCCGAACCATAACAGGGTGGAGCCGATCGAGGCCATCCGCCGGGCGCGCCTCGAGACCTTTTGGACCGACAATGCGGAGGCCATGCCGCAGGGAGCCCAGGACACAATCTGGTGGGAGGTCTGGTGCTTCCCCGGCATGGACAACCGGGTCGCAGACGCAGCCGGCAGGCTGGGTTGCCTGATTGCCGAGGCGCATTACTGGCTGAGCTTTCCGGAAGCCGTCGTCATCCCGGTCAAAACCACGCGCGCCACGATCGAACTCCTCCTGTTCGCGACAGCGGGGGTTTCAGAACTCAGGCGGGCAAGCACGACGCCTGCTTTTTTCCTGGACCAGGATGCGGAAGAACAATTGGCGTGGACTGAAGACCTGGCGGAGCGCGTTCGCTGGCCGGCGGGCGACGCGCCCGCCGTCTGCCTGCTGGATACGGGTGTCAACCGGGCGCATATGCTCATCGAGCCGTCGCTCTCGGCCGGCGACCTCCTGATGATCAATCCGGATTGGGGCGGTGATGATCATCACGGGCACGGGACCGGCATGGCCGGACTGGCGCTGTTCGGAGACCTGACACCCAGGCTCGAAGATGCGGGCGAGATTGACCTGTCGCACCGCCTGGAGTCGGTCAAGATCCTTCCCCCGAATGGCTTTCCCGCAAACCAGCCGGAATCATATGGTTCCATTACGCAGTCCGGCGTCGCCATCAGCGAGATCAATAATTCCGAGCGCGACCGCTTCTTCTGCCTGGCCGTCACCAATGAGAATGTATCGGGGGCGCGGGCCACGACCTGGAGCGCCGCCATCGACCAGGCGGCCATCGGCAAGATGGCTGGCGACGAGAACGATGCACCTCGCCGGTTGTTTGTGATCTCTGCGGGGAATGCACCGCCTGAAATCGAGCCTGCCAATATTCTGGATGCCGATGAGCTGCCCGTCGAGGATCCGGCCCAGGCATGGAACGCCCTGACAGTCGGGGGGTACACGAACAAGACAGCTATCGGTGACGTGGGGTATGAGGACTGGACGCCGCTCAAGGCAGCCGGAGATATCAGCCCGTTCACGCGGACTTCGGTGACCTGGCCTCAGGGGCGGGCACCGATCAAGCCCGACATCGTGATGGAGGCCGGAAACAGGGCGTCCAGCCCGTTGGGGACCGAAGTCCTGAGCCTCGATTCGCTTGCCCCCCTTTCTACCGGAGATGACGTGGCAACGCACCCACTGGTGCCATTTGCGGCGACGAGCGCTGCGGCTGCCCAGGCCGCGCGGCTTGCGGCGCAGATAGGCGCTGCCCATTCCGGTCTCTGGCCCGAAACAATTCGCGCACTCATTGTCCATAGTGCCGAATGGACCCCGCACATGAAAGCACAGTTGCAGGCGGCCAATGGGAAAACGGCCCGGTATCCTCTCCTGAGGCGGTTTGGACACGGGGTCCCGGATTTTGCGCGCGCCTCTGCGTCCGCCAACAACCACCTGGCGCTGATTGCCGAGAATGAAATTCAGCCATTTCGAATGGTCAGGGATGAAAACGGGAAGAAGCACAAGAAGTTCGGTGATTGCCACTATTATAAATTGCCCTGGCCGACAGATGTCCTTGAAGGACTGGGCGAGCAGGATGTGCGGCTCAAGCTCACGCTGTCATACTTCATCGAGCCAAATCCGGGCCGGTTCGCCGCGATCGACCCACAGCGATACCAGTCTTTCGGCCTGAGGTTCGATCTGAAGCGCCGTGCGGAGACCGAACAGAATTTCGTGGAGCGTGTGAATGCCCTGGAGCGGGACGATCCATTAGCCGGCGGACCCGATGGGGGTGACAATTCCGGCTGGACGTTCGGATCCAACAGCATGTCTTCCGGGTCCCTGCATTGCGACGAATGGGTCGGTCCGGCCGTCCAGCTGGCCGCGCGGAATGTCGTCTGTGTAAAGCCGGTCATGGGCTGGTGGAGAGATTCCGCGAAGAATTGCAGCAGGACGGGACGCTATGCGCTGGTCGTTACGCTGAGTGCGCCAGATGTGGAAGTTGATCTCCACACACCGATCCGGACCAGCGTTGAAGCGGGTATTGGCATTGAGATCGCCGTGTAGCCCAGCGGGTGTCTTCCTGCGTTGTCTGATGCGTGAAAACAAATTCCGGCCGGTCCGGCAACTGACTTGTTGCCCTTTTGGAGCACCACGGCGTTGAAGCCGCGGCGAGGCCCGGGCGCAACACCAGAGGGGATCATGCAAATCACCAATGCGTTCAAACGCGCGCTATTCAGCGCCGCGGAACTCTCGCTCAGTTGCGTTTCCCGAACATGGCCCATGCGAGCGCCAGAATGCCGGAGCCGGCTGCCAGTCCGAACAGGGTATCCAGTCCGCCATCCAGCAGGAGCGCTGCAACCAGGCCCGTGAGGCTAACCACAAAGAGCGCGGCCGGCACGGCGAACATGGCGGCAAGGCCGCGCTGCCGCTCCCTGTTTGAACCCCGTCCGGTCATGCGGAGCCTGCGCCGGATGCATGAGACATGGCTGTCCGGCGTCGCGGCGATTCCCGCTTGGTGAGCCAGAGATAGAGCCCGCTTGCCAGAACGATGATCGTGACGAGGTCGAGGACCAGCCAGACGAGCTTCAGGAGCAGGCCGCCATAATCCCCGAAATGCAATGGCCGGGAAAGGGAGAGGGCTTTTGTATACCAGGGCATATGCCGGAGGCCGGCGATCTCGCCCGTTCCGGCATGGATCAGGACAGGCGTGATGATGTTCTCCGTCAGGGGCGTGTCACCATGAAGGAACACGGCATAGTGCGCGCCTGTCGAAAAGCCGCTGCCGGGAAAGGCCACAAACTGAAGTTCCATATCCGGTGCCAGTATGACCGCTTCCCGGACGGCATCATCAAGTGAGGCACGCGGTCCTGCAAGAAAAGCCGCTTCATTGCCGGCAACAAGGTCTGCCAGTTCATTCGTGCGCCACGTATCTATAATGGGTGTTTCGAGCGTGTTGATGACACCGGTAATGCCCACGACCAGGACCCAGGCGAGCGTCACGATGCCGAGGAGATTGTGGTAGTCGAGCCATTTCAGGCGCGGGGACTGGCGCCGGCGGACCGTGCCGAAATCCAGCTTGCGCATGAAGGGTGCATAAAGGACGACGCCCGAGATGATCGCGGCAACGAAAAGGCATCCCATTGCGCCAAGGAACAGCATGCCCGGCAATCCGAGAAACATGTCCGTATGCAGCTGGAGAATGAATTCCATGACGCTCTCGCCGCGATCTGCGGGCGGTACGAAATCGCCGCTCGTCAAATCGAAGGAGGCAAAGTGCATGTCATGCCCCGGCGCGTCTGCGGCGGGGCCTGTGGTGACGTTCACGACCGGCCGGTCAATGTCGAAACTCATGAAGATCGGCACCTCGCCCGGACGGTGTTCGAGCGAGATGTCGAGGATTTCGTCAAGCGTCAGGTGCGCCCCGCCTGGATGTGCCGGCTGCCAGCTCTCCGGATTGAGCGCGCTGTCGATTTCGTCATGGAAGATAAGCGGCAGCCCGGTCAGGCAGAGCATGAGCAGGAACAGGGTCGAGATGAGGCTCGTCCATTTATGGACCCAGCTCCACGCCCTGATGGTTCCTGCCTGCATCATCTTGCGCCGGGTTCCTAGAAGTCGATCGAGGCCGAGACGCTGAACGTCCGGGGATTGCCGAGGATCAGATAGTTGGCCCCCGGAAAACCGCCTGTCGAAGCCCAGTAGGATTCATCGGTGAGGTTTTCGACCCGCGCCCGCAAGGTGACCGGGCGGTCGGAAATATCGAGCGTGTAGCGGGCGCCGATATCGAAACGGGTCCAGCTGCCGAGTTCCACCGTATTGGCGGAGTTCACGTATTGCTCACCGGTATAGACAATCCGTCCGTCGACGGTCAGTCCGTCAATCGCGGCGACATCCCATTCTGCGTTGAGGTTGGCCTGGATCTCGGGCACGCCGATCGGGGTGTTGCCCTGGTCGAGGCCGCCTTGCGTCTTTGCAAGCTCTGAATCGAGGAAGGTTGCGCCGCCGATCAGGCGCAGGCCGTCCATGGGTTCTCCGAAGAAGGTGAGTTCGAGACCGGTATTTTCCTGCTCGCCGGAGGCGGAAAACACCTGTTCTGCAACAATCGCATTCGGGCGGGTCAGGCGGAAGATTGCGGCCGTAGCGCCAAAATCGCCGCCATCATATTTGACACCGGCTTCGACCTGTTCACCGGTGAAGGGTTCGAGCACCTCGCCGGCATTGAGGATGGTCACGCCGCCGCTGGTCGCCGGAGCGATCTGGCCCGGCTGAAGGCTTTCGGCATAATTGGCATAGAGGGAGACCTCGCCCGTCGCCTTGTAGACGAGACCGAAGGCCGGGGTGATCTTGTCGTCTTCATATCCGGAGAGTTTCGCGCCGGTATTATAGTCGAAGCTTGCTGTGTCGATCTCCTGCTGGCGCAGGCCGACCGTCGCCAGCAAGCGGCCGTCGATGAAGGACAATGTGTCGGCAATGGCAAAGGAGGTGTTGGTGACCTCTTCGGTCTTCAGAGGACTGGCGAGGTTGCCGCCAACAAAGAAATCTGCCGCCGGGGCGGCCACGTCGACCGGGCTATAGAGATCTGTTGCGAAGGGGGTGAAGAAGCTTGAAAAGGCGTAGGCATTCTTCGATTCCAGGCTGACGGAAGAGGCCGATACGACGACACGGTGGCCGACCGGCCCGGTCCGGAATTCAGCACTGAGGCCGGTATCGAAGGAGATGACATCATCCTCGCGCGTATTGTCGAAGCGGTAGGCGGTCAGGCTTCCGTCTCCGGCCGCGCTCGGGTTGGCGAGCACGTTTGCTTCTTCGCCATTGCGGGCACCGGCACCCAGCCAGACGGTGACAGCTTCATTGAAATCATATTCGCCGCGCACCACACCGAAGAGCTGTTTCTCGTCGGTATAGGTCCAGGGTTGGGCGAAATTCGCGTCGCTGTCAGGCGCTGCCGGCACGTCCGCCAGCGGGGTCACCTGCGGACGGGGCGCATCGATCCGGTTGTCCTGGTAACCGATGTCCGCGGAGAAACGGAACCGCTCGCCGGCATAGTCCGTTCCGAGTGAAAACACCGACAAGGCGCGGTCCTGGTCCTCGACAGCCGTCTCGCCATCGCGGAGCACTGCATTGAAGCGGACACCCCATTCCTGTGCCGGACCGAACCGGTCCCCGATATCCAGTACGCCATAGGCCTGGCCGGAAGTTTCATAGCCGAGGGTTGCCCGGCGTACGCCATCAGCCGGCGCGCGCTTGGGGACCAGGTTGATGGTTCCGCCGACACCGCTTCCGCCCGGCGCGGCGCCGTTGATGAAGGCGTTTGCGCCCCGGAAGACTTCGACCCGCTCAAGCAGCTCGGCCGCGACAAACTGGCGGGGCAGGATGCCATAGACGCCGTTCAGCGTTATGTCGTCGGAATAGACGGGAAATCCGCGCAGGACATAGACTTCCTGGAAGTTTCCGAATCCCTTGGCCACACGAACCACCGGGTCGTTCTGCAGGACATCGCCGACGCTGTCGGATTGCTGGGTGAGGATCAGGTCCGATGTATAGGCCGTGCCAGAGAACGGTGCATCCAGGAAGTCGAGATTGCCGAGCAGGCCCGCCCGTCCGCCCCGCGCCACCTGGCCGCCCGCATATTCACGTGTCAGCTCGACCTGGGAGGAATCCTTGACGATGACCGTGTCGAGGACGCGTTCTTCCTCGCCGGGGGGAGGTGTCTGGGCGAGGGTGCAGGGGGCGGCCATACCGGCGGTCAGTCCGGCAGCGAGAAACAGGCGGGTTGAAGTCTTCAAGGTTCTGTCCTTGTTGAGAATGATTATCAATCATGCGTGTAACTGCAAGTCATTCTCATAACAAGCGGCAAGTTGCCACGCCGCTGCATTTTGGACTGGTTCCGTGCCCGAAGGGGCGGCGGGCAATTTTCCATCTGTTCGGGAGGGGTGGTCAGGTGTGATCAACCTGCACAACACGAGAGCTTTGCAACATCCTTGTCGAAGGTTTGTGCCGCTAGCTTCAGCCCTTCGACCGTTGTCAGGTAGGGAAAAATGGTTTCGCCGAGTGCCTTGGTGGTCATGCCGAATTTGAGCGCCATGGCCAGTGTCTGGATGCTGTCCGCGCCCTCCGGTGCGAGTATCTGGCCGCCGAGTAGGCGGTCGGTGCTGGCGTCGGCCACCAGCTTGATCAGCCCCCGCGTGTCGCGGGCAGCCAGCGCTCGTGGTACGGCATCAAGCAGCAGGACGGAGGTCTTGACCGTATGACCGGCAGCCTTCGCCGCCGCTTCGGTCAGGCCCACGCCCGCCACCTGCGGGTCGGTGAACACGACCCACGGCATGGCGCTGTTGTCGTAGGCGAGACTGTCGCCATTGAGCGCATTGAGGGCGGCGAGTTTGGCCCCATAGGCCGCCATGTAGACGAATTGGTCGCGGTCGGTCACGTCACCGGCGGCGTAGACGCCGGACATCGACGTGCGCATCCGGTCATCGATGACGATGGCGCCGCGACTGTCCTGTTCGATGCCGGCGTCGGCGAGGCCCAGCGCTTCGGTATTGGGCGTGCGCCCTGTCGCGACCAGCAGCCGCTCGGCCTTCAGCTCGATCAGTCTGCCCTCTTCCCTGACGCAGACGGTTGCACCCGTCTCATCTTCACGGCAGGCATCATAGGCGATGCCGCAATGGAGGGTGATGCCCTCGTTGCGGAACACTTCCGCCAGGGCTGCTGAAACTTCCGGCTCGATCTGCGGCAATAACCGGGAGCGGCAGACCACCGTCACCCTGACACCCATGCGGGCCATCATCTGCGCGAGCTCGGCCCCTATATAACCGCCACCGATGACGATCAGACTTTCGGGCAGGTCTTCCAGTTCCAGAAGCGTTGTGCTCGTCAGGTAGTGCACGCTATCGATTCCGGGAATCGGCGTCACGGCGGGCCGCCCGCCCGTGGCGATGATGGTCTTGCCGGCGGCGATGGCGGTGCCATTCACGATGACACCCGCCCCGTTTAGTCGGGCCTCACCTTCCAGATAGGCGACGGTGTCGTATTCGGGCAGGAGATTCGCGTATTTCTTCTGCCTGAGCGTCGAGACAAGGTCATCCTTGGCGGCGCTCAGGCGCCGCCAGTCGTTCACTTGCGCTTCGCCCGTCAGACCCGGGAAGCGATCAGCTGCGCGAGCACCATGTAGTGCCTCGGCGGCCCGGATCATGGTCTTGGACGGCACGCAGCCGACATTGACGCAAGTGCCGCCAATGGTCCCATGGCCGATCAGCGCCACGTTTGCGCCTTGTTCGGCGGCCGTGATGGCGGCGGAGAAGCCCGCCGAGCCAGCGCCAATAACGGCGACGTCGAAGGTCGTTTTCGATGATTTGGTCGGGGCGCAGCAGTCCGCCATGTCAGTCTCTTTCCTTGTTTGTCTGAATGCTCATACCGCAACAGGCCGCCGCGCGGTTCCGCCGCCACAAGGCGTAGTCTGTCAGGCCGAGGAAGACGGCGAGCCCGCGCAGCAGCACGTAGTCCAGCCCATCGACCCAGGCCGACAGGCCGGGCGTACCGAGGGCAATGACCAGCACGGGCGGCGCGCAGCATACGGCAGCGAACGGTGCCGGTCTTCAGGATCGTGCCGTCCTTCGTCTGGCTCAGCCTTTAACCGAGGCCGGATAACCCGCATTGGTGGAGGCCGCGGCAACGGCGTCCGCATTCGTCACCGCCGGATCGAAGATAACCGTCGCCGTCTTGGCGTCGAAATTCACCGCCACCGATGTGACGCCCGCAACGCCTTCCATCGCTTTCTTCACCGTGACGGGGCACAAGGCGCAGGTCATGTTCTGGATGACGAAGGTCCGGGTCTGGGCGGATGCCACCTGTTGAGAAGCGGACTGCGCGACGGCCGGGGTCACAGCGGGTGCGATTGCCCAGCCGAGTCCACTGAGTGCCAGCAGGGCAGCGGCGAGGATAAGGGGTCGTTTCATAACGGTTGCTCCTGTGTTCGGGTTCAATAGAAAAGCGGCGCCCACCAGCTGATGGTCAGCGCGAGCAGGACGATGACAGTGGAAAGCCAAAGCGCAGTTTTGGCGATGACGGCCGACTGCGGCTTGGCGCAGTAGCTGCCCTCCACGCAGGCGGGCTTGGCCTTGAAGTAGACCTGCCGGAAGCCGAGGCCGATGAAGATGAGCGCAATGCCTGCGAAATACGGCTTGTAGGGCTCAAGAGCCGTCAAGTTGCCGATCCACGCCCCTGAAATCCCGAGCGTGACGAACAGCAGCGGCACCACGCAGCAGGTCGAGGCCAGAATGGCGCCGATCACGCCGCCTGCCGCAAAGAGTTTCCGCTTCCGGTCGTCCGCGCCGTCCACGGCCTGCATTGGCTGGGTTTCTGCTTCGGTTGGGCTCATACGCCATCATCCTCGATTTCGTTCTCACCTTGTGATAAGGTCTGTAGTAACTACAGACTCAAAGGATTTATGACGTTATGGGCGATCACGTTTCCGGGAAGGGATTGAAGCGCGCGGACCTGGCGCGGCGGACGGGCTGCAATCTGGAAACCATCCGTTACTACGAAAAGATCGGCATCATGCCGGAGCCGCCGCGCACCGCGTCCCGCTATCGCGTCTATGACGAGCGGCACGTCGCCCGCTTGCGCTTCATCCTGCGTGGCCGGGAACTCGGCTTTTCCCTCGACGAGCTGCGCGAATTGCTGCGTCTCGTTGATCGGGGCACGCAGACCTGCGCGGAAGTCAAAACCATGACGGAGCAGCATCTTGCGGAGGTGCGGACCAAGATCGCAGACCTCAAGCAAATCGAGAAGGTGCTTGCCGCCACGGCAGCACAGTGCTCGGGCGGAGAGGTGCCGGAGTGCCCCGTGCTGGAGACGCTGGCATCGTGATCTCTACGGTCGCGGTATACATCGGTGCGGCTATCGCCGAGATCGGCGGTTGCTTTGCGTTCTGGGCGTATTTTCGTCTTGGCCACAGTATATTTTGGTTCGTCCCCGGAATTGTCAGCCTGATGGTATTCGCCTATCTGTTAACCCGAGTTGATAGCGACTACGCGGGCAGGGCCTATGCGGCTTATGGCGGCATTTATATTGCGTCATCAATTCTGTGGCTTTGGGGAGTGGAAGGCCGGACACCTGACAGATGGGATGTGATTGGTGCCGCGCTCTGTTTGAGCGGAGCTTCTATTCTGCTTTGGGGACCGCGCGAGGCATAGCTAGTGCATGAAATTGAAATGTCAGCTCAAAGACTTGCTACGCCTTCTTTGCGAGTCAGGGCGGAATAGGATCCCCTGTTCCGGGTAACGCTGTCGGCTCCTGAAGTGTGCCGATCCTCAAATTCTGGAAACAGCCAGCAGGTCTTGTGTGTTTACCTTTCATCCTTGGCTATGGGTAATAGCCAGCGCACACTCGGACTTCACGCTTGCTCGGCAGGCAATACGAACCGGCTGGGCCTGAATCCCTGCCGTGAAGAGGGGCCTCATTCGCCGGGGTCACTGCTCCGGCGAACGAGGAGAGCGGGGGCTCAACACCCTGGCGGGTCAGGGGGTTTCGCGAGCTGCAGGATAGCCGGCAGCTGCGAGCGCTGCCTCAATTCCTGCCCGCGGCGCAGACGTCCCGACCTCGACCGTGTGGTGTTCGGGGTCGGCATTGACCGTCGCGCCGGGGTCAACCGAGTGGATCGCCCGGGTCACGGTCCGGACGCAGCCGGAGCAGGTCATGTTTTCGATGTGCAATTGCATTCTGCCCTCCTTTTCATGTGTGGCAGTCAGAGAGATGGTCTCTCCCAGCGTTGGAGGGTCAAGTGTGCCAGAAATCAAATCTTCCGCGCGCCAATCTGAACGACCGGAAATTACCGGTCTTTGCCGGCAGGTATCTAAAAGGGAAGAAAGCCTTACTGATGTTTCGGAACAGCAGCGCTTGACCCTCCCATCATGGGAGATCCCATATCCTGGCGCATCAGACCGATTTTGAAGGATTCCTGCCATGACTGCGCACCCCGGACCCATCCCTGAAACCCTCTCTCTTCCGATTGAGGGCATGAGCTGTGCCTCCTGCGTCGGACGCGTGGAACGTGCGCTGAAGCAGGTTCGCGGCGTTCTCGACGCCAGCGTCAACCTGGCGACTGAGCGCGCCGAGATCCGCCTTTCCGATCCTGACGTCCGGGCCGAAGCGATCCGCGCGATCGAGGATGCCGGCTATGCCGTCTCGTCGCCGGCTGTCGAACTCGCGATCGAGGGTATGAGCTGTGCGTCCTGTGTCGGCCGCGTGGAGCGTGCTCTGAAAGCGGTCCCGGGCGTGACCGGCGCGTCTGTCAACCTTGCCACCGAGCGCGCGACCATAACCGGCCGCGCCGACATTGCGGACCTGGTCGCGGCTGTCAGCGAGGCAGGTTATCAGGCCCATGCGGTAGATCCGGGCCGTCATGCATCGGCCGGGGCCGATCTGCGCAAGGAACAGGAACGCCGCGTCCTGGTCCGCGACCTGCTGCTGGCGGCCGGCCTTACATTGCCGGTTTTCGGGCTCGAAATGGGAAGCCATCTCATTCCGGGATTTCATGAGCTGATCGCATCGACCATCGGCATGACTGCGAGCTGGCTTCTCCAGTTCGTATTGACAACGCTGGTTCTGGTCATCCCCGGGGCAAGGTTCTACCGGAAGGGCATACCCGCGCTCCTGCGCGGGGCGCCTGACATGAACAGTCTTGTCGCGGTGGGCACGCTTGCAGCCTATACTTATTCCCTGGTCGCGACATTCGCCCCGGCCCTGCTGCCGGAGGGCGCCGTCAACGTCTATTACGAGGCGGCGGCTGTCATCATTACCCTGATCATTCTCGGACGCGTGCTGGAGGCCCGTGCCAAGGGCAGTGCTCTGCCCCACAGGGGTGGTCCACCGGTAATGTTAGTCCGGCG
>TARA_R110002051_G_scaffold3799_9_pt1 | contig 18641 bp, 8 predicted proteins | sample TARA_R110002051 | Tara Oceans TARA_R110002051 (sample SAMEA4397023) | marine metagenome | biome: Polar Biome; feature: [MES] marine water layer (ENVO:01000295) within the mesopelagic zone...; material: water (ENVO:00002006), including particulate matter (ENVO:01000060) such as......
TCCAATTCCAGATTCTCCATAAGATAATCTTGGATATGTAGCGAACGGATTATTATTTTCAGGAGTCCATCTATCTGTAGCTGTTGTATATAGGTTACCAGTTCCACCACCTCCAACAAATGGATGTATACCTTGACCACCTATGAATCTATCTGAAGATGTTTGTCCTTGGAAAAATACACTCGCATCAAATCCTTTGTATTCGGCAGTTAAACCAAATCCATACGTTAATGCAGGTACATCACCATTTCCAATTTGTTGTCTATCAAAAGAATCTATTTTGCCATCACCATTCAAATCTTTGTATTTAATATCTCCTGGCATAATCTGACCAAATTGAGTTGGATATTCAGCACCGTCATCAGGAGAAATAAACCCATCTCCATTGGTGTCATCTTCTAAGGTGTATAATCGTTCAGCAACTAAGCCAAAATTTGCTAGCAATGGAGTACCAATACGATCTAACCATGGGTATAATTGTTTTGGTTGCCCATTTTCAATGATTTTATTTCGGTTATATGAAAAAGTGCTTCTAAAATCTAATCGTAAATCGTTTAATGATTGACCATAATTAATAGAACCATCAACACCTTTGTTTTCAACAATTCCTAAATTTCCAAAGGGATCTGTTGTTAGACCTATATAATTTGGAACATCTCCTCTTTGAAGAAAAGCTCCTACTGTTCTCTCTTTAAAGAAATCTACAATGACTCTTAGGTTATTGTTGATAGCGTTTACTTCAAGGCCAATATCTTGTTTACGAGCTTCCGCCCAAGTAACATCTACACCATAATAGGTTTCTCTAATGCCACTTGTATATTGTCTATTTACACCAAAATCATATCCATTTTGGCCATCTTCAACTCTACTTAGATAAGCAAATCGTCCAGCACCTGATGATGAACCAACTTTACCATCAGAATATCTTAATTTAAAATAATCTATATGTTCACTTAAGGGCTCAAAGAATTTTTCGTTCGATAAAATCCAACCTACAGCTACAGATGGAAAAAAACCATAGCGTTTTGAAGGTGCGAAATTTTCAGAACCATTGTAGCCTGCATTTACTTCAAAGAAATATTTATCATCATAAGAGTAGGTGCCTCTTAGCGCTAAACCTTCATTTCTAAAAGGAATTGCATCGGTAAAATTACCAGCAAAAGCATTTACATAATCAGTTCTATTAAACAATAGTAAGCCACTTGTATTATGTTTTCCGTAACTACGATCATAATTAAATGAGGTCTCTAGATAAAACCTTCTGTTACCGCCATTGCTGTTTGCGTAACCTAAATAATTTTGTCCTGTATAAGTTTCATTTAATAATAATGCACCATCATCTGTATAGGGAAAATTTTGATCTACGAAATAGGTGCTTTCCCTTTTACCTCTTCTTGTATTTTGCTCATTGTAGGTGTCAAAAGCAAACATTGCTGTCCAAGATAGTCCTTCAGTTAAAAAACTTAATTCTTGATTTATTCTAAGATTAGAATATAATTGATTTCTATTAATCGTACGATATCCTCTTCTAGCAACATCTGCATATGGGTTTCTTAAACCACCATTTGCACTTTTTCCAGGAACGAACCCTCCAGGATAAAGAATTGGATATTCAACTGGTGGAGCTTCAAGAGCTGCAGAGAAAATACTTCCAATACCATCACTAAGGTTGTCACCATCTCCGTTTGGGTAATTACCTTCTGATAAATAGCCTTGGATACCTAAATTTATTTTTGTGGTGTTAGTGATGTCTACCGTAAGATTGGAAGTGAAGTTGTACCGTTTAAATTTTGTATCTGAATCATAATTTTCTAATCCATCAGTACGAAACATACCTTTTTCGTCGTAATAGCCAAGGGATACATAATAAAGTGCATCTTCGGCGCCACCAGTAACATTTACAGATGCCTTTCTATTGCGTCCAAAATCGTTAAATACAGCATCTAGCCAATCTACATTTGGGTATAATAGCGGATCAAAATTATTTGCCGTGCGATCAATATACTCTTGAGAAAATTTTGGTTCTTGACCACGAGTTGTTAAAGCCTCATTAGCCAATGTCATATATGTGATACCGTCTGCTAATTCTGGAACTTTAGTAAATGCTGTGATCCCTTCATTGTAGTCGATTGAAACTTCTGGTTTTCCAATTTTACCACGTTTGGTTTCAATAAGAATTACGCCGTTAGCACCACGAATACCATATACGGCAGTGGCAGAAGCATCTTTCAAAATGGAAAATGAAGAAATATCTCTAGGATCAATATTATCTAAAGAACGTTCTACACCATCAACTAAAATTAACGGGCCTGATGCTCCAAAGGTAGAAATACCTCTAATCCAAAGATCAGCTCCATCAAAACCTGGTAATCCTGATCGTTGAACTCCTGTAAGACCAGAAATACGTCCAGCAAGCATGGTGCCAAGGTTCGCCACGGGTTGTTGTAACTCTTCAGTTCTAATGGTAGATTGCGCACCTACAACACTAATTTTCTTTTGAGTACCATACCCAACCATAACAACTTCATCTAAAGATTGAGGGTCAGGTTCTAGTTGAATATCTACTTGAGTTTGAGTTCCAATTACAAATTCGGTTGATTTTAAACCGATGTAAGAAATAACCAAAGTAGAATTTTGTGAAGAAACCTTGATACTGAAATTTCCGTCAAAATCGGTAACAGTACCATTGTTTGTGTTTTTTTCCATTACAGTAGCTCCTGGTAGAGGAACACCATCAGAATCTTTTACAATTCCAGTAATGGTAATAGGGTCAACTTGCTGATAAATTGCAAGCGCATTTGTTTGGCAAAAAACAGTCAGGACTAATACAAAAATAGCTTTAGCTAAATGTATTTTGCCAGTTTTCGGTTGTAAAAAGACAAAATTATTCATTAATGTCAGTTTTAAGGGTAGTAGTTTTTTCATTCAATGTTAAAAATGGTTTATGAAAGTTAACACTCTGTTAATTATTTCGCTAAACTTAGTAAAACGATTTAGTTAAAACAAATAAATTATCAATTTTTAGTTAATAATTTTTGCATATACTTATTTTATGAGGATTTTAATTGTACATATATGCTTAATAAGGTGAAAAAACTGACAAATAATCATTAAAAAATAAATAAGGACTACATATTAATACACTAGATATTTAATTTTAATTAAAATTTTTGATAAAAAAAACAAATAAATTGCTCTTTATTTAGAGGATTAGCAATAGAAAAGTTAATATAAAACTTGTATAGATTTGTTAATTTTAAAATAGAACATATGTCTACCTGATAGTACACTTAAAAATATGTTAAAGAAGAATAATTTTTAAGTGCTTTGGGTAACTAAAAGTTGTCTACAACTTTATTTTATCTATAAGTTTAATTATATAATGTAATGGAGGTTAATTTTACTGATTATTAATTGCAGATGCTAGAAACATGTGATTATGATATAATTCTTGAACTTCAGATTTGTTAAATTACGCATTACAATAAAATGTAGAGTTTTTTGAAGAGGTAGAGATGTAATTATATCTTAAATATTCTTTAGATTTTATTCATAAAAAAAGCAGGTTTTATTTTAAAATAAAACCTGCTTTGATAATAAGAATTTGTAATTGTAGCGAGTATATCACATAAATAGTAAAATACTAATTAGGCAAATTAAATAATTGCCATTCTTGCATTTGAAATAAGCCACCTCCATTATTACTTAAAACATCAAATCTGTAATATTTATAAGCTGTATTATTATCAAAATAGAACTCACGAGTTAACTTTCTTTCAGGAAAATTGTAACTAGATCTAGCATCTAAAGTCACCCAAGTTACACCATCTTGCGATCCTTGAATTTCCCAATCACGAGGGTCTCTGTCTGGAGCATCATTACCAGAGGTAAGTGCATAATAGCCAGCAATAACAGGCGTATCAAATTCTAGAGTTACCCAAAATGGAGCAACATAGCCAGATAAATACTTGGTATCTTTATCACCATCTACTAGTTTAGGAGATCCTTCACTTGCAGTAGGTCCTCCACCATTTTCTCTGTTTACAGAAATTGTAGCTTGAGCTGTAATGTCCACTGGAGCTCCAGAGATTACTTTCAAAGGTGCTGAAGCTGTAATAGTATTGTCATCAACAGCAGTAATACGCACTACTGTCTCTCCAGAACCAGTAGCAGTAAGTGACACTGACTTATCTTCATTCATTACTAAATCAGCAACACTAGGATCATCTACTGTCCATACATAATCTCTATTAGGGAAAATATTTGGTTCAAAAGTAGCAGTGATATCTTGTGTATTTCCTGAGATCAGGAGAATAATATCAAAATTATCTAAATTAACTCCAGTTTCTTGCAATTCTGGAAAATCGCGTCTTCCCTCACAGGAAATAATTGATAATAAAATAGCTAAAAATGCTATGTTTCTTAATTTAAAAATATATATTTTCATAAGTTTAATTATTAGTTATATCCAGGATTTTGAACAAGGTTTGGGTTCGCTTGTAGTTGTCTAGTTGGGATTGGGTAAAGAGTTCTTGTCAAATCTCCTGTAGGTTGATGATCCCACCAAGTTCCCGTTGTAAATGCACCGAATCGAATTAAATCTGTACGACGTTTTCCTTCAAATATAAATTCTCTACCACGTTCAGCAAGTAGTTCATTCATAGTTAAAGTGATTGTTGTATACATTTCTGTAGGCCAATCTTCGGCAGTAAAATAACGCATTTTACTTTGGTTGATTAAATCTACTGCTGCTTGATTTGCAACTCCACCGTTAAGACGCATTATAGCTTCCGCTTTATTAAATAACATCTCTGTTAATCTATATACTACATAATCACCTTCTAAATAGTTAGGGTCATCAATTGTACCTGATCTGTATTTGTTAAATCGTGCACCACTGTTTTCTTCACCGTTAGTCATAGAGCCTTCACCAGTTTCACCTTGGGTGTTTTTACGAATATTATTGACGTATATAAATGGTTGACCATTATATTCTTCAGAACCTAATATAGGTTCATTTGTACCAAACTTATACTGAGGACCAAATAAAAACCAATCTTGCTTACGAATGTCATTTTCTTGATATGCATCAAATGCCGTTGGTATTACAACGAATGCATTGTTACCTGAGAAATCGACATTTAATGCAGCTTTCATGTTTGAAAAGCCCATATAAAAAGAACCCCAATTATAACCAAAATCGTTTATTTTACTAAATGGAAATTGAAAAATATTTTCTGGTGAATCCTCGTTTGTATTATTGTATGGCCCTAATGGATCTTGATCTAATTCCATAGTACCAGTTAACGATCCACCTTCTCCGTTGATTACCTTATCAGCATATGTAATAGCTTCATCCCAACGAGGAGTACCAGACCATATTTCTGCATTTAAATACAATTCGGATAATATGGAATATCCTACAGCTCTTGACATTCTGCCAATAAGTGTTGGTGATAAAGGCTGGAGTTTTTCAACATTTTCAAGTAATTCATTCTCAATAAAAGCAAAAACTTCACTTCTAGGAGCAGTAACTGGGTTGGTAGGGATACCTACTTCAGTGACAATTGGCACATTACCCCACAGATCCATAATTTTCATATAGTGATAAGCTCTAAGTACCTTGGCTTCTGCAACAATTGATGCAAGTCTTTCTGGTGTTACCCCAATGGAAGTAGGATCTACAGCCTCAATATTTTCTATTGCGGTATTTACAAATCCTAAACCAGTCCACATAAGTCCCCAAGTATTGTTCAAGCGCGACTCATCTGCTGTCCAAGTATGGTAGTGTTGACGAATATGATCTCCATTATCATAGGCATGTCTTCCTTTTTGCGGCCAAGCGGTTTGATCGGCAGAAAGTTCACTATGATAGTAGTAAGCGCTTTGACCAGACCATGCCAGCCAAGCTTGCATGTGGGTAAAAGGCCTTAAGTTTGCTTGTATCAGTTCTAATTCTGTTTTGTAAAAATTACTCGCTGATAATTCCGAATAGGTTGTTTCTTCTAAATCTGTACATCCAAATATGAACAAAAGTGCAAGAAGACCATTTATTTTTTTAAAATTTATCTTTCTCATCTTAATTAAATTTAAAAATTGATATTAACTCCTGCTGTTATAGTAACAGTACGTGGATAAAAATTCCTGTCATCTATACCAGGATAGAGACCTGTATCCTGAACTTCAGGATCTCTACCAGTATAGCCTGTAAAGGTTGCAATGTTTCTGGCACTACCAAAAATTCGCATAGCAGTAATGAGGCTTTTTTCTGGCATTTTAAAATTGTATCCTAGAGTAATATTATCTAATTTTATAAAATCACCACTTTCAAGATAATAGTCTGAATATTGTGCTGCTTCATTAATTTGGCTAAATTTTCCAACAGCAGAATTAAGAATGTTACCCGGCAATGTAAAAGGATTACCGTAAAATATATCTACCGTATTCAAAATATCATACTTGAATTTACCTCTAAAGAATACAGTTAAATCTAAACCTTTATATTTAAAAGTATTACTTAAAGATGCGTAGTATTTTGGTAAACCATTACCTATGATAGCTTTATCTGCGTCAACCATGTCACTTGCGCGACCAATAGTTCCGTCAGCTTTATGGAATAACCATTTTCCATCTACGGTAAAACCAGCAAAACGTTTTCCATAAAAATTACCAATAGGACCGCCTTCTGCATTTACAATAGCGTCTCCTAAGTTCCCAGGATTTCCAATGTTTCCTCCGCGAATATCAGAAACTGTAAATACCTGATTTGATAGTTTAGTCAACTCATTTTCTTGATAGCTTCCAGTAAAGTCAGTTGTCCATGTAAAATCTCCTTTGTTGATTACACGATAAGTTAAGGCTAATTCAACCCCTTTGTTGCTTATATTACCTACGTTAGTGAAAATTCTAGGTTGTACAAATGGTGGTTGAGGTACATCATAATTTAAAAGAAGATCTTCTGTCTTTCTAGAATAAACATCTAAAGCACCCGTTAATCTGTTTGAAAATAATCCAAAATCAAGTCCAACGTTAAATTCTTTTTTAGTTTCCCATTTCAAATCCGGGTTAGGGTTTTTTACAGGTCCGTATGTTTGATAATATACAGCACCATTTCCACCTTCTGGAAACACAGGGTATTTACCTCCTGTACCTAAGGTTACGATAGACTGATAATTCGGAATCCCTTGGTTACCTGTAACACCATAACCAACTCTAAGCTTTAAACTATTTACAAAATCAGCATTTTCCATAAATGCCTCATCCGAAATTGCCCATGCTCCAGAAACTGCAGGGAAATTTGCCCATTTATTGTTTTTTCCAAATCTAGATGATCCTTCTTGTCTCATGGAGGCTTGTAGAAAGTAACGATTTTTAAAACTGTAACTTACTCTGGTAAAGTAAGCGATTAGGGTATTATCTTCTTTGAAACTAGTAGCATTTGGTCTTGGAAGGGTAATATCTGTACGTGCATTACCTGCACCTAAATTCCAGTCTTTAAAACCATCTCCAGTAAAACCACTCATATCAATAGAGTATCGCTCTTCTGTAGAGTATTGGTAGCTATAACCTCCTAAAACTTCTAAAGTGCTATTTTCAAACTCCGTTTTATAGTTTAAGGTAGGTTCAAAGGTTTTTGTGAAATCTAAATGATTTCCTTTAAAAGCATAGCCTGTTCCTCTGTATTCACCATCAAATCTTTGACTCCAATCTTTAGTAGATCTATAAACTCTATCGTCCCAAGAGTTTCTTTGGTATGAAGCAAATACGGAGCCTATTAGGCCAGGCATAAATTCATAACCTAATTTTGCATCACCAGAAAAAGTAAGTTGTTTTCTTTGATTTTCACGAAATGCATATTCTGAAAAAGGATTATAGCCATTTTCAGGTTGGTAAAAACCATTTCTACCAGGGTTTTGAAGTTCTCCTGGAGTATTGCTAAATGGAGCTCTTATAGGTGCTGTTGGATTCCAATCGGTAACAATACCAAATTGCCCGCCACCTAAAAGATTGGCATCATTGATATTTACAGCAACGCTGGAAGCAAATGTTAGTTTATTATTTAATCCAGACTGGTTAAAGCTACCACGAACCCCAAATTCTTCTCGTCCGTTCTCTAAAGCAATACCTTGTGCATCTCTATAATATAAAGATGCTCTAAAACTACCAGCTTCTGATCCGCCAGCAGCTACAAAGTTGTGATATTGTGTTAAGTTAGATTTGTTAACTAGTTCATCAAAGATATCAGTTGATGCTCCTAAATCATTACTCGCGCCAATTTTTCCTTCAGCGATTAGACCACGAAACTGTTCTGCATTTAAAAAGTCTGGCTTTCCATTTACATAATCACGTGCTAAGTAGGTAGAATAGTTAAAAGTGTTTTTGCCCTTTTTACCTCTTTTAGTAGTAATTAAAATTACACCGTTAGTACCTCGTGTTCCATAAATAGCTGCTGCAGCACCATCTTTTAGTACATCAAAAGATTCAATATCATTTTGTTGTAGTAAATCTAAATTGCCACCTGGAATACCATCAATAACGATAAGAGGTGATCCTGAACCAGATATAGAAGTAACACCTCTAAGCTGGATAGAAACTCCAGAATTAGGATTATTACCACCCGCTCTAGTAATTTGTAACCCGGCAACTTTACCTTGAATTAAATCTAAAGCATTTGTAACCACACCTTGGTTAAAATCTTCGGCATCTACTTTTGCAACTGCTGTAGATACTGCTTTTCTTTGCTGAGTACCATAACCAATAAGTACTACTTCATCAAGCTTTTGAGTGTCTTCTTCAAGTTGTACATTAATTAAAGTATTGGATCCAACTGTAACCTCAGTAGTTTTTAAACCTATATATGAAACAACTAAAATGGAATTTTGATTTGATACTGTAATACTAAATTTACCATCAAAATCTGTTACTACACCATTTGTAGTATTTTTTTCTAATACAGATGCTCCAGGTAATGGAAAACCATCAACATCTGTAATAGTACCGGTAACAGTGATGTTACTTTGTTGATAATAAGCTAATGCCTTTGTTTGGGTTATTCCAAAAAGCAAGAAGCTCATTAGAATTACAACTTTATTCATTAGTTTTTTTCGATTTAAAGAAGTTCTGTCACTTAAAAAAACTTCTTTGATTGGCTTTTCTTTTTTCATTCAATAGTTTAAGTTAATTTATACATTGTTTTTAGAGTTAATAGGTAAATAAATCGATTTAGCTTTAAAAAAATAACTATGCATTTTATTTACTACTTATTTTTGAAATAAAGTAGGATTTGATAATTGCTTACATATTTTATAATTTATGAAGGCAGTAAAAAGTCATTTTTTTAAAGAAATAGTAATCAGTTAAAGATTGTTTTTGGATTGTAGATATAAATATTTTAAAATGAATTAAAAATTTACGTTTTAAGAAACATCGGGATTGTTTATTATTTTAAACTAGGATTTTCACTATACTTCATCCATAGTTGATCTATAGTGAAACCTGTGTATTCTTTCCATAACTCTGGAGAATATATATTAGATCTTAATTTCTTATCTAATTTATACACAATTTGTTTGTCATAATTTTGACTTACCCATTCCAAAAATCGTGCAGTAATACGGTAACTGTTAGTATAATTCTGTTTATCTGAAAATTCGGTTAATGACCATCCTGCTTTTTCATTATCAAGACCATATTTATAACGGACAAAATCTGCAATGCCTTCGGTTAACCATCCTGGCCCTGCACCATTTGGGTAAGATTGAATAATGTGCATTATTTCATGTGTCATTAAATCTAAATCATTAGGTTTTGAATGCAACCATTTAGAACTAACTGTTACCCTGCCATCATGCGCATAAGCAACACCATCATAAGCAGTATCAATTTTAACTGTAATGTCCATTCTTGCATTTTTATTGAAATCTTTGGCTAATTTTGGATACACTTTTTTTATGATTTTTTTAAAACCCTCAATAATTGAAGGAGATAATTCTGCATCTTCATTAATTATTGAAATCTCAGGGGTTTTATTTTTTGAAATAAGATTTCCTTGTGCTGTAGCATTAAAACTTAAGCTAACATATATAACACCCAAAAGTATGAATAGTTTCAAATTTTTAATTTTTTGTATAGGAGAAAACGAGTTAGTTATGATCATAGAGACTTTTTTTTTGATAAAAATAGTAAATCGTTTTACTTAAACAAATAAATGTTCATTTTTTTCGTAATAAATCTTGATAATTTGTATTTTAAGTAATACTTAATTATACATATTAATACATTTTGGAGAAAATAGGAGTAATATAAACTTTACGTTATGAATAATGCTATTAGATGAAAAATTTGAGTTTTTAATAGATCATCAGGTAAGTACAGGATACAATTATGTTTTAAATTACTGAATTTGCTACTTTATATTAAATATTACTTAAGTAATGAAAATGAATGTTTGATTTAATTTACAATAAAATAAGTAAAACGATTTACTTTAAAATAAATGATTTTAAAAAAACTGATCAAATTAATACTAAAACCATGAAAATATGTCAAGCTAATTATAAGAATAATTTGAATAAGGTACTAAGAATCATTTATCTACTTTGTGTATTCTTATTTATAACTTCAGCCAACTCACAAAAAATAATGGTGAGCAAAATTTTATGTGAAAATAGAATTAATCCGATTGGGATTGATGTTAAATCACCAAGACTAAGTTGGATTTTATTGTCCGATAAAAGAAATAGCAGTCAATCTGCTTATCAGATTCAGGTGTATGAAAATGATCCATTGAATAAAAGTAATTTAATTTGGGATACAGCTAAGGTAATATCTGATCGGTCTGTTCATGTCGCCTATGAGGGACCTAAATTAATTTCTTCTGAAAAATATTTTTGGAGAGTTAGAGTTTGGGATCAAAATGGTGCTAGCTCTAAATGGAGTACGACAAATAATTGGCAAATGGGACTTTTAAATCCCTATGAAATTAATGCAGATTGGATTGAAGTTAATTCTGAGAGCAATATTAATCATTCAAGTCCTTTATTTAGAAATGAATTTAAGGTTTCTAAAAAAATAGAATCAGCAATTGCCACAATAACTTCACATGGGTTATACTTAGCATATATAAATGGACAGAAAGTAGGAGACTCCTATTTTACTCCAGGATGGACAAGCTATAATAAAAGACTGCAATACCAAACATACGATGTTACCAAACTTTTACAACAAGGTAATAATGTTGTAGGAGCTATGCTGGGAAGTGGTTGGTATAAAGGTAAATTGGCATGGGGTGATGAAAAATATGGTAAGACTTTGGCTCTTCTATTACAAATAGAAATTAAATATACTGATGGCACTTCAGAAAGTATAGGAACAAATAAAAATTGGAAAACTGAAACGGGTGAGATTTTAAGCTCAGAAATTTATAATGGTGAGACTATTGATACTAACAAAGAAAAAGCAGGATGGAAGCTTCCAGGTTATAATGATGAGCATTGGGAATCGGTTAGGGTTAAAGATTATGACAAGAGTAATTTAATTGCGACTATGAATGAGCCCATCCGAAAACATGAAACATTTAAAGTAATCGAAGTAATTACGACTCCAGAAGGAGATCAAGTGTTAGATTTTGGGCAAAACTTAGTAGGTTTTGTTCAAGTAAAAATAAAAGGTAAAAAAGGAGATAAAATCATTTTGAAGCATGGCGAAGTGTTGGACAAAAATGGAAACTTCTATACTGCTAATTTAAGAGAAGCTGCTCAAGAAAACACCTATATTTTAAAAGGAGTAGTAGATGAAGTATTTGAACCTCACTTTACATGGCAAGGCTTTAGGTATGTTCGTGTAGAAGGTGTTTCAGGAAAATTAGACCCATCAAATTTCACAGCAGTAGCGTTATATTCAGATATGAATACTACAGGAGATTTTATAACATCTAATGACCTTATTAATCAATTACAGCATAATATTGAATGGGGTCAAAAAGGTAATTTTTTAGATGTACCAACCGATTGCCCTCAACGTGATGAACGTTTAGGGTGGACAGGCGATGCACAAGTTTTTTTTAATACAGCAGCATTTAATATGCAGGTAGATAATTTTTTTACCAAATGGATGAAAGATGTAAAAACTGATCAATTAGAAAATGGTAGTGTTCCGCATGTAATTCCTAATGTATTAAATTCTAATGATTCGGGTTCTGCAGGATGGGCAGATGTAGCTACTATTATTCCTTGGAATTTGTATCTTAATTATGGTGATACCCAAATCTTAGAAAATCAATATAACAGTATGAAGTCTTGGGTAGATTATATGACTAGCCAGAGTGAAAATTACTTATGGAATAGGGGGTTTCATTTTGGAGACTGGTTGTTTTATAGACCAGATGATGATAATGATGGCAGGTCTGCTTTAACAGATAAGTATTTAATCGCGCAGTGTTTTTACGCGAATTCTACCCAACTACTTATCAACGCTTCAAAAGTAATAGGTAAGCAAGATGAAGTAATGACATATTCAGCATTATTAAAAAATATTAAAGAAGCCTTTATTAATGAGTACATGACTCCTAATGGGGGACTTGTTTCTAACTCGCAAACGGCTTATGTTTTGGCACTTAATTTTGATATGCTACCAGAAAATTTAAGACAGCAAGCAGCTAAAAGATTAGCAGATAATATTAGAAGTTATGATTACCATTTGACCACTGGTTTTTTAGGCACACCTTATCTATGTCATGTACTTACAAGATTCGGATATCATGATTTAGCATATACTTTGTTAATGCAGAAATCTTACCCTTCTTGGTTATATCCTGTTACACAAGGGGCAACTACTATTTGGGAACGTTGGGATGGTCAAAAGCCAAACGGAGACTTTCAAACCACAAATATGAATTCTTTTAATCATTATGCGTACGGCGCTATTGGTGATTGGATGTATAAAACACTTGGCGGTATTAATAGCAACTCAGCAGTAGATGGAGTAGGTTACAAAAAAATTATTCTAAAGCCACATATAGCTAACAAACTGGTTTCAAAAAAAGAAGAAGAGCAATCTGAAGACGAAAAGTTAACAATGGTAAAAATAGGTTTAGATACCTATTATGGAAAAATAGGTTCATATTGGCAAAAAAATGATAATCAGATTTCTATGGATTTAAATATTCCTGTGAATACAAATGCAGAATTGCATATTCCAGCAAATGATATAAATAAAATAACGGAAGGAACATCTAAATTGTCAAAGAGTAAGGATATTAAGATTATAGCAACAACGGCTACAGAAGTTATTGTTTCTTTAGGTTCTGGAAATTATCATTTTACTATTGAAAATTAATTTATAAAACAAAAAATTAAATGGTCTTTCGAAGCAAAACAATCATAATAGTTTCATATGTACTTCTTCTTATATGTTGTACATATATTAAAAAAGATAATTCAAAAATAAGTGCAGAGCATTTGCTTTGTGAATATTTAGAAACTCCGATAGGTATCGATACAGAAAACCCTAGGTTCAGATGGGAATTAAAATCGGATCGTAATGGTGCCATGCAGAAAAACTTTAACGTGTCTGTTGGGACAGATTCTTTAGAGGTTTTGAAAGGTAAAGGTAGTATGTGGCAATTTAAGGGAGATGCTAATGACCAATCATTGGTTGTTTATGATGGAGAAAAGTTACATCCTTTTACAAAATACTATTGGGGCGTGCAGCTTATAGATGATCAAAATACAAAGAGTAGTATCAAGGTTTCTAGTTTTGAAACAGGAATGATGAAACAAGGCAATTGGCTTGGCTCATGGATTACAGACCAAAATGATATTAATGTAAAACCGGCTCCTTATTTTAGAAAAACCTATCCTATTAAAAAGAAAGTTAAAAAAGCAGTTGCTTATATTACTGCGGCAGGGTTGTATGAGTTGTATATCAATGGAGAAAAAATAGGAAACCATCGTTTAGATCCTATGTATACCAAGTTTGATAAAAGAAACTTATATGTAACTTACGATGTCTCTGGTAAATTTAACCAAGGCGATGTTACTTTAGGAGTTCTTTTGGGAAATGGTTGGTACAATCATCAATCTACTGCCGTTTGGGATTTTGACAAAGCGGGATGGAGAAACAGACCACGTTTTTTATTGAATGTAAGAATTACTTATGAAGATGGTACTACTGATGTCATAGTAACAGATGAAACTTGGAAAACTTCGTTAAGTCCTGTAGTATTTAATAGCATCTATACAGCAGAACATTATGACGCTAGAAAAGAACAATTAGGATGGAATACTCCTGAGTTTGATGCTAGTGATTGGAATAATTCGCTAGTAGTGAATGCGCCTTCTAACAATATTGTGGCTCAAGCACTAGAACCTATTAGAAATATAGAGGAGATAAAGCCTATTAGTATGCGTAAAATTTCAGATCAGAAATACATTTATGATTTAGGAAGAAATATATCTGGGGTTACACAATTACGAGTACAAGGTGCAAAAGGAACAATACTACGTTTGAAGCATGCGGAACAATTAGATGCCTCTGAGAACGTAGATCAATCCAATATAGATGTACACTATCGACCAAAAGATGATTTAGATCCTTTTCAAACCGATATTTACATATTGAATGGGAAGGGAACCGAGACCTTTATGCCTAAATTTAATTATAAAGGATTCCAATATATCGAGGTGACTAGTGATCAGCCTATAGCCTTAACCAAAGAAAGTCTTGTGGGGCAATTTATGCATAGTGATGTTACGCCTGTTGGAAAAATTGAAAGCTCAAGCGATCTTATCAATAAAATATGGGCAGCTACTAACGCCTCCTATTTGTCTAATTTATTTGGCTATCCAACAGATTGTCCACAAAGAGAAAAGAATGGTTGGACAGGTGATGCGCATATTGCTATTGAAACTGGATTGTATAATTTTGATGGGATTACCATTTATGAAAAATGGTTGGCAGATCATAGAGATGAGCAAAAAGAAAATGGTGTTTTACCTTCTATAATTCCAACATGGGGCTGGGGCTACGATTGGGGAAATGGGCCAGATTGGACAAGTACCATTGCAATTATTCCTTGGCAAATTTATCAGTTTTACGGTGATACCCGTGCATTGGAAGTTAATTATCCAAATATTAAAAAATACGTAGATCATATTACAGACATAAGTCCAAATGGAATTACAGATTGGGGATTAGGAGATTGGGTTCCTGTAAAAGATGTCACACCTAAAGAACTTACTTCCTCTATTTATTATTATGTAGATGCAACAATATTGGCTAAAACGGCCAAATTGTTGAACAAAGAAGAAGATTTTAATAAATATTCTCAGTTAGCAGAAAAAATAAAAAAGGCAGTGAATGATAAATATTTGAATATCGAAACCGCGATATATGGATCTGGTTTTCAAACAGAATTAAGTGCGCCGTTGTATTGGGGATTAGTTCCAGAAGAAATAAAAATAAAAGTAGCCGCTAATTTGGCTAAAAAAGTAATAGCTGATGGTAAGCATTTGAATGTTGGTCTTTTAGGAACAAAATCAATATTAAATGCCTTGAGTGAAAATGGGTATGAAGAACTGGCTTATGAAATAGCCTCTCAAGAGACTTTTCCATCTTGGGGATGGTGGATTAAAAATGGGGCAACTACTCTTTATGAAAATTGGCCTATTGATGCTAGGTCCGACATTTCAAGAAACCATATTATGTTTGGCGAAATTGGCGCATGGTTATTTAAAGGTATCGGTGGTATTTTTCCAGACCCAAACCACCCTGGTTTCAAAAATGTACTGCTCAAGCCTCATTTTGTCAAAGGATTAGATTTTTTTAATGCAAGTCATACGGGGCCTTATGGAGAAATTGTTTCTAACTGGACCAAACAAGAGGACAACAAGGTAGCATATCATGTAGTTATTCCTCCGAATAGTTCGGCAACTGTTTATTTGAAAGCAGAAATGGTGCTGTTAAATGGAAAGACAGTTTCCAAAACGATGAATGGCGATTATGAAATTACATTAGCTGCTGGTACTCATGATTTTATGATTATTTAAATCTGAATAAATAATATATGTTGAAAAGTAAAAGATTGTAGATGAAAAAAAAAGTGAAACTATTCCATGCAAAAAAAAACGCATTGAATTTTTTGGTAATTATTTTTATGTTTGTTTGTTATGCTTGCAAAAGCAAAGAAGAGCATATAGTGCAGCAGCAAACAGATGATAAGCCCAAAATTATAAATATTGTAAATTTTATACGGTTATTAGAACCAAGAGATCCTAATATTACAGAAGACGTTCTTTATCAGACTGTTGTCTCACAAATAAAATTATTGAAACAGTACCATCTAAAGGCTACCTTTTTGTTACAATATGATGCCTTACTAGATACTAGATATCAAAAACTATTAAAAAAATTGCCTAAAGAAGATTTTGAAATAGGGGCTTGGTGGGAAATACCACAGCCTTTAGTTGAAAATGCAGGAATGGTATGGCGCGGTCGTTATCCATGGGATTGGCATGCTGATATTGGCTTTTCTACAGGGTATACCTCTGAGGAGCGTGAGCAGCTAGCAGATGTGTATATGCGTGATTTTAAAAATATTTTCGGCTATTACCCTAAATCTGTTGCCTCTTGGTTTATTGATGCCCATACCTTAAACTACCTCTATCAAAAATATAATATTGTTGCATCTGCCAATTGCAAAGATCAATATGGTACTGATGGGTATACCTTATGGGGAGGTTATTGGAATCAGGCATATTATCCGAGCAAAATAAACTCCTATATGCCTGCACAGAATGAAGAAAATCAGATTCCTGTACCAATTTTCAGAATGCTAGGAAGTGATCCTATTCGGCAGTATGATAATGGACTGGAAAGTGATCGGCAAGGTGTAGAATCTTTGGAGCCTGTTTATCCAAATTCTGGTGGTAATACAGAATGGATTCAATGGTATTTAAATGAGTTTGTAGAAGGTGAGGCTATGGAATTTGGATATACGCAAGCAGGACAGGAAAATTCTTTTACTTGGGATGGCATGAAGAAAGGCTTGGAAATGCAGTTTCCATTAATAGATAGTCTTCGTAAAGAAAATAAGGTAAAAGTTGAAACCTTAGAAGCGTCAGGAAGGTGGTTTAAAGAACATTACAAAGTAACACCTGCAACTTCAGTAACTGTAAATAATGATTTAAAAGGGAGTAATAAAAAAACGGTATGGTTCAATAGTCGCTTTTATAGAATTAATTTATTGTGGGAAAATGGAACCCTACGCTTTAGAGATATTCATGTTTTTGATGAAAGTTTGAAATCTCCTTATTTAGATCAAAAAGTGGAATCAAATCAAGCATTGTTTTTTACATTACCTATAGTAGATGGTTACCTATGGAGCTCTTCAAAAAAACTGGCAGGATTACGATTTTATACACTAAAAAATGGGCAGAAAGTAAATTTAATAGGAGAAAATCCTTTAGTAACTAATCCTACAAAAGGTAAACTGAATATTGTTTGGCCCATAAAAAATAGCAATGCAAAATTGATTATAGATATTGATGAAAAGAAAATTAGGATTAAAATGGAAGGTGATGCGTCTATAAAGTGGTTTTTAGATTTAGATGCGGTAGCAGTAAATGAGTTGCCTTTTGTGAACATAGAAGCACATACGATTACTGCCGAATTTGAAGGTAAATCATATGATGTAAAGGCGATAAAAGGAAGTTTTTCAGAACCTCGAGAGGAAGTTATTTTTAGAATAACCCCTCAAGAAGAACTCATTGAATTGGAATTTTAGTAAAAAAATGTTCATAAGAATGAAAATTCTTTAAAATAGATTTTTTTGAGAGTAAACACATATGATTTCAACTCTTATTATGGTTATTTTACCTGCTACTTTTACAATTTTGAATGATGACTTGGTTAGAAAGCTTATAATATGAAATACTATTGTACAATAATTAAAAAAAATGTACTTATGAAAATGTATTCTTATTATTAATGTTATTTTCTTTTTCTATTGGTCAAGCACAAATTGGACAAAGTAAAATAATGGTTTCTGAAATCATACAAAAACAGATTGATACCTTACAATTATCTGGAGAAAAAAGGTATTAGAATTGCTAAATTTAAAGAATTGAAAAATTAAGTGAAGAGAAAGAGTTAAAAGCAATTTTAAGTTCAAAAGAATTTTCTTTTTATAAAGAAATACAAAAAGAGAATCGTAAAAAGTTGAAAGATAGATTTAACAGCAGTAAATAACGATCTTTTAAGTTAACTATAAATCTGTTCTAAACTACTTTATTAACAGGAGTGCAGAATCCTTCAATCCTAAAATAAAGGTGTTTGGAACTCAGTTAAGAGGTGTGAAAAATGTAGATTTCTTCTTTTATCGATTGGCAACAATTTTTGCATAAACACAACAATTGGTCATGATCTCAATTAATCATGATTCGGTGAAAGTCAAATCAACTATATAGCTTTATGTTGACACTTACAATTTGATGTTGACGATCTGTGAACTGGTAAAAGGCATACAGTGTCAAATTATAAGAATGTCCTAAAATCATAAAACCTTGAAAATCATACGATTTTCAAGGTTTTGATACATTTTGAATTCTCATTCAGTGACCGGGCTGGGGCTCGAACCCAGGACC
>TARA_R110002051_G_scaffold70196_7_pt1 | contig 18628 bp, 14 predicted proteins | sample TARA_R110002051 | Tara Oceans TARA_R110002051 (sample SAMEA4397023) | marine metagenome | biome: Polar Biome; feature: [MES] marine water layer (ENVO:01000295) within the mesopelagic zone...; material: water (ENVO:00002006), including particulate matter (ENVO:01000060) such as......
GCTGCAAAAAATTGCGGGAAGCTTACGGCTATGCCGTTAGATTTTGTCGGTCGAGACGAATTTGTTCAGGACATGGCTAAGCTGATGCGTTACACAGAAACGCTAGGTGACAGTGAGCACGACATACTGCGCCACCCCGTCAGAGAAATTTCTTCCAGTAACTTCTATACTCAGCCAGGTACACGTAGCAATGAATGGATTGTACCTGATGGTCATTATTTCGTACTAGGCGATAATCGTGACAACAGCAGAGATAGCCGTTTTTGGGGCTTTGTACCGGACGCAAACTTAGTAGGTAAAGCTGTTGCCATTTGGATTTCATTTGAATTCGAACGCGACCGCGACAGTGTTTTACCAACATGGATCCCAACGGGCGTTAGATTTGAACGCGTAGGTGGCATTAATTAATGCAGGGTATTGATAAATATATTCGCTTGAGTAAAGCGTTAGGGTACACATTTAATAATGTAGCCTTGCTAGAGCAAGCGTTAACCCATAGAAGTGCTGCAAAGCAGCACAATGAAAGATTAGAATTTTTAGGCGATGCTATTTTAGGTATGGTTATTGGTGAAACCTTGTTTAAGCGTTTCCCAGATGTGCCTGAAGGTAAGCTTACTCGTATGCGTTCCACCTTAGTAAAAGGTGATACGTTGGCCGAACTGGCCCGTGAAGCGAGTATGGGTGAATTACTACATCTTGGTCCCGGTGAGCTTAAAAGCGGTGGTCATCGTCGCAGTTCAATATTGGCAGACGCGGTGGAAGCTGTGTTAGGCGCAATTTACTTGGACTCAGGGATGGAAGAGGTTTGTAACGTTATCTACCATTTATGGGAAAGCCGTATTGAAGCGTTAAACCCCAATGCGCACCCTAAAGACAGCAAAACCCGTCTTCAAGAATACCTGCAAGGTCGTAAGCTACCGTTACCTTCTTATGAAGTTATCTCTATTTCAGGGAAAGACCACGCTCAAATTTTTGAAGTTAGCTGCACAGTGACAACGTTAGATAAGCCCGTTTCGGCATCTGGAAATAGCCGAAGAAAAGCCGAGCAGGAAGCAGCTAGACTTACCTTGGAGACACTCGATGACACAGCCAAATGATACAACCCGATGTGGCTTAGTCGCTATTGTAGGGCGCCCCAACGTAGGCAAGTCGACGTTACTTAATAGATTGCTCGGGCAAAAAGTGAGTATTACGTCGCGTAAACCACAAACTACCCGCCACCGTATTTTAGGTATCGACACTGAAGGCGATTATCAAGCCATCTACGTAGATACTCCAGGCCTTCATAGCGAAGAAAAAAGCGCCATGAACCGTTATATGAACCGAGCCGCTTCAAGTTCTCTTGCCGAAGTGGGGTTGGTATTGTTCGTGATAGAAGGTACACGCTGGAACGACGACGATGAAATGGTGTTGTCTAAAGTGAAAGCCTCAGGTCTACCTTGCTACCTTATCGTCAACAAGATGGATAAAGTAGACGATAAAGAAGCCTTTATGGTTCACCTTCAAGGCCTATCAGAAAAATATAAGTTCGAACATATTGTCCCCATTAGCGCTAAACAGGGCAAAATGGTGGATGACATCCGAGAACTTGTAGCGAATAGCTTGCCTGAAAGTGAGTTTTTCTTCCCCGAAGATTACATTACCGATCGCTCAAGTCGCTTTATGGCTGCTGAAATCATTCGCGAAAAGCTGATGCGCTTTACCGGGGATGAACTTCCTTATGCTACAACCGTAGAAATTGAACAGTTTAAGCTAGCTGAAAATGGTGTATACCGTATCAGTGGTCTTATTCTTGTAGAGCGTGAAACGCAAAAGCGTATGATTATAGGCAAGGGTGGCAAGCACCTGAAAACCATTGGTGAACATGCCCGCAAAGATATGGAAAACCTGTTTGATAATAAAGTTTTCTTAGAAATGTGGGTTAAAGTGAAACAAGGTTGGGCTGACGATGAACGTGCTCTACGTTCGTTAGGTTATTCAGACGATAGTTAGCACTCAGCAATTATCTGTTTTGGGCTCAACGGAATACGCGTTAGCTCAAAGCATAATTTAAAAAAGTGTAGCCCAAATCATAAGCCCAAACGTATCAGCTAAAAAATCAGCTAGCATTCATTTGTCACAAAGCAATAAAAAGGGGTAGGTATGGCAATTTCTGATATGCGCAGACAGTATGCAAAAGGGAGTCTGCAAGATACCGATCTCACCGCGGATCCTTTTTCATTATTTGACCGTTGGCTAAACGATGCCATCACCGCTGAAATTCCCGATCCTACCGCCATGACCGTGGCGACCGTTGATGCTACAGGTCAGCCTTCTCAGCGCATCGTGCTGTTGAAAGATGTAAGTGAAGCTGGGTTTGTCTTTTTCACTAATTTAGGCAGCCGCAAAGCACAAGAGCTTGGTCAAAACCCCAAAGTTTCATGTCACTTCCCTTGGTTTTTTATGGAGCGACAAGTGAGAGTGTGTGGTGTAGTAGAAAAGCTTTCCATTAAGGAAAACGCGACCTATTTCCTTTCTCGCCCTAAAGACAGCCAGTTGGCGGCTTATGCCTCTGAGCAAAGTAAACCTATTAGCAGTCGCGAGCTTTTGCATACTCAGTTTGCCCAAATGAAACAAAAGTTTGCGAATAAAACGCTACCCGCACCAGACTTCTGGGGCGGCTTTCGTATTGTTCCTCACCAAATAGAATTTTGGCAGGGCGGTGAAGACAGGTTGCATGACCGGTTCGAATATAACCGGGATGAAAATGGCAACTGGAATACTCAACGTTTAATGCCTTAAGAGGCACTAATTCTGGCATTCTTTAATGATTGATAGCCACTGCCATTTAGACTTGCCAGCATTTCAAGGTGACTGGCAGTCGGTGATAAGCCACGCCATCAGCGCCGGCTTAACACACATTCTTATTCCTGGTACGCAAGTGTCGCAGTGGTCAACTCAACTCGCTATACAATCCTTTGCGAACCAAAATACGCACGCTATTTCGATAGATATAGCGTGTGGTCTACATCCATACTTTTTGTCTACTAGCGAAACTGATAATGCCACGGCCTTAAGCGCACTAGAGCGTCTTTTATTTCAGTCTAGTAGTGAGGTTGTCGCGGTGGGTGAAATTGGCTTAGATGGGCATATAGCGATACCTATGCAGCTTCAAAAAGCGATGTTTGAAGCGCAATTGCGATTAGCGAGTGAATACGCCCTTCCTGTCATTTTACATCACCGAAAAAGCCATCATCTTATTTTTGAAAGTCTCAAAAATACAGGATTTGCAGAAGGCGGCGTTATTCATGCATTTTCTGGCAGTGTAGAGGTGGCCAAAGCGTATGTCGATAAAGGTTTTTATATTGGCGTAGGGGGAACCATTACCTATGACAGAGCAAAGAAAACGCAAGAGACAATCATATACTTGCTTCAGCACCACCCAGACCGATTACTTCTTGAAACTGATTCACCTGATATGCCAATGCAGGGGCGACAAGGCGCTCGCAACAGCCCTGAATATCTTGGGGATGTACTGGCCGCGCTCGGTAAACTAGGGGAGTATGATGGGCAAGCCCTAAACGAACTTACCACCCAAAATTATCTTACGCTTTTTCATAAAGGGCTTTTTTGTAACAGACAATAAAAGGCCTAAAAACAGGTGAAGTTTGTTGGCTTGAGCTAACTTGGGTTAGCGAAAAATGGTGTTTAAGACTGAAAAACTCGAATTATCCACGGGCGAAACTTATAAAACCCTCGTGTTATATAAACACCTACAATCAATGCCAACACAATAACGGCGCTAATAATAAGCCACAATTGCTGGCGAAGCGTTAACGGACTGGAAAGTACCACCTCTGTGTCGATGTTAACGTTCAAATAGCCAATTACCTTGCCGTTATCATCGAGAATTTTTTCAACATGACTACTGGGAGCAACGTCTCGTTCTCTGGCTAGTGCTACCACACTGTCGACTCTTGGTAAGGGCGCAATATAAACGCCTTGGGCATTAAATACGCTTAAAGAGATAACGGCGGGTTCTTCTAATGCAATGGTAATTAAACGGGCTAGTTGAACCGTGTCTTGTGCCACTAAGGCAGGCTGTAAGATTTTTGAATATTGATTGCTAATGCTGGTACCCGGTTGGGCCGTTTGTACGTCAACCCAATGGGTCTGGTACTGCTGGTACATGAGAAATAGACCCACAGCCAATGCCACAGCGGTAGCCATGATAATAGTATGGATAAGCCGCTTGAACGCAGTATAAGCCGAGTGTGAAACGCTGTGTTTGTGAGCAATGCGTTCGCTTTCTAAGTGGTTCAGCATTTCGCCTCAATTTCCTTTATCTTTATGCGGTAACAGTAGGGTAATTTTGACTAATTTGAAAGTGTGTATTTCCACATGTGTAATGATTGGGTAGCATATGGGCAAGACTAACAAAGGTTTGAATAAATAGTGATCACGTTTTTAAACGAAATACCGCCTCATGCAATGCATGATACCTCTTTTTTATCTACGCAGCTTACCACAAAGTCACCCAGTGAGGATGAAGCTGGTCTTTCAATTTTAACCGTTATTGGTCAAGCATTAACCCCATACATTGTTAGTCAGGTTGTTGAAGGGTTTAGCGACGTTTTTAATGCTACATCAATTCACTTACATCCGTTACACAACAAACTCGGTGATGGCGTGGTGGTAGTGAAAGGCCGCTTAAGTGAAAACGCCGACTCCCAAGCTGAGACGGCAGTGCCTGCCCTAGTCGCGTCGTTATCGGCCCGTTATCATGTGGATTTAGGTATTCAAGATGTGCAGCCATCGCTTAACGAGCCAGGTCTTCTTGTGATGGATATGGATAGCACGTTAATTGATATTGAGTGCATTGATGAAATTGCCAAACTAGCAGGCGTTGGTGAACAAGTAGCTGCGGTAACCGAACAGGCCATGCGGGGCGAAATAGCATTTAACGATAGCTTGAACCACCGGGTGGCTTGCCTAGATGGTGTACCAGAGCAACAGCTTCAACAAATACGCGATAGCTTGCCCATCATGCCAGGTGTACAGCTGCTGATTGCCATTCTAAAACAACACAACTGGAAGCTTGCTATCGCTTCAGGTGGTTTTACTTATTTTGCTAACCATTTAAAAGCCCGTTTAGATCTTGATGAAGCGGTTTCAAATACGTTGGTGATAGAGCAGGGAATATTGACCGGAGAAGTGTCTGGCGAAATTGTGAATGCTGAAGTGAAAGCGCGAACCGTGAAAGCGTTGGCGGAACGTTGGGGAGTGCCGAGCGCGCAAACGGTTGCCATGGGTGACGGCGCAAACGATTTAGTGATGATGGCCGAATCGGCGTTAGGGGTGGCGTGCCATGGAAAGCCAGTTGTGAACGAAAAAGCTGACGTTGCTATTCGATTGGGCAGCCTACATTGTCTATTGTACTTTCTATCTTAGTAGTGAAATAGCTGAACTTGACTAGGGTGCATATTCGAATATTAGCGGCGCTGTGTTAAGCGCGAAGAATAAATAGCGAGTACAAGCTCTGAAGGTTGTGTCAGAGCTTGTTTTTATTTCGCCAATGCTTGGTCTTGTAATAATGCTTGAATACCGGACTGAGCGGGCGCTTCTACTTTTGCTTTAGTGTCTCGGTTGGCGCTAATTGTGTCGTCATCGAATTCATATCTAATCAATACTTCATCTGTTACATCAATTAAGTGCGAACAGGCAGCTAAGCTCCAAAGTTTATTTTCAAGTTCCTTTGCCCGATGAATAGCATACACGCTAACGTAATTTATCTCTGTTTGTAACATGGATAAATCCGGCTTGCCTGTGGTGGTAAGCATCACGTGAATAGCAATGAATTGCCCTCTGTTTAACGCTTCAGTAATAAAGGTCTTACGCTGCTCATTATTTTCAAACCGGTGGGAATACCGTGGAATAATGGCCATGCGCGGATCTTTTTGCTTGGCATCAAAAGAGATTAAAAGCTCTTGGCGCAAGGGCATGTTTTCCAGTTTCACCTGCTTAATACCGCTTTGCATGAAAGGGGTATCTAGCTTTCTGTCTCTGAATAAGAACTCTAAATTGACTTGACGCTTTTCCGTTAAGTAGGTGACAAGGCTTGAAACCCGTTCGTCCTGCTTTCCGATAATGCCCGCTTGCGGCGTGTACCTAACTCCTTCTTTACTCATTAAGAAGGATAGAGACGTAGCATTACGAGCATTAATACAGCGAAGTGCTTGACCCATGCCCGGCAATTCTTCTTCGCCAGAGTCTTCTTCTAAGCTGTGTTTGTTCTTTCTAATCAGTTCTTCAAAAAACGCCCTTGCACTTTTTCCTGCTTCACCCGTCGCGGCTTTTAAGTGCAGAATGTTTTTCTCAGCGTTGTGATAAATGACCGAGTATTGCAAGTTCATTACGTTAAAGTTTTGCGTAATCTGCTGAAGGCGAGGGAAGGATACTTCAACTTGCCCTTCTAATTCACCGTCGTACTCTTTATTCAATTCAACACGAAGACCCAATCCATGAACCGAAATATCTTCACTTACGCCAACATGAACGCTGTCGTCATGAGATAATTTAAGCTCTATTTGAGAGCGTAAACGGTAGCGAGACTCTAAACGTTGATCTTCATATTTAAATCGGAACAACTCTATGTTTGGGGTCTTCTGGTTTCTAGGGTGCCCAAAAACGCGCAGATGAGAGAGGTTATCACGATTGAACTTTAATTCGTTATACGCCTGTTGCCCATATATAGAGGTTACGTCAGTCACATGAAGCAAGTATTTGAGGTTTTTTAACTTCGACATAACCCGAGGCGAAGGCGGTGTATTCTGCCGCTTTATTTTCGTACCCACAGAGTCTGGAATAGATAAGGGGGTATGGGCTTGTTCGGGCAACATGTCGGTCAAGGTTAACTTAAATACTCGCCAGCTGACTTTTTTAGAGCCAAAGCCTAAGAAAACCTGTTTTAGCATGTCTTTTTCTATAAGTTGCTCGTAAGAGGCCGAGTAAAAAAAGACTTTGTCGTTTTGTAAGTGGGTAAAGCTGAATACAAATATTTCGCGACGGTGTGCAGGCTTAGCGTGCAAGGTGTTCAATCTATTTTGCGACAGCAGAAAGCCTAAGCGACACTCATCTTCCTCATCTTGCCAGTAGCTCACCGTCTCGCGATTAACTTCGTTAACCATAGCGAAGCGTGGAATAAGCCTATCTTCAATTACATCGATATAAATAGGTAACGTTGGGCTTCTTGGAGAAAAGTATTGTTCACACGTTTTGCTGGTTATTGCCTCAATGGTGTTGTTCATATTTACTTTATAACGGCGTTTATTACCGTGAATAAAGCTTTCTAAAAACTTATCGAAGCTGGGCGCTGGGCGCTCTGTCGCACGTTGTAAAGCTAAATAAATAACATCTTTTTTGCGAACGGTTTTCACCAGGCGATAAGCAATACCATTTTTCTTATCCATGGCAAACTCGCCTTCAAGCCCACGGAAGTAGACTTGTAACAGCTCATTTTGTTTAAACAACGTTTCTTTGTTGAGTTTGACTTGCAGGCCTTCAAGCGACACATCAACACTTAAGCCTTTAATCGAGTGGTTGCTTTCATTAAATAGCTCAACCGCAACAGCAAAGTTCATACGTTCTGTGTTGCGTTGACGATAATCTAGTAGGTTTACCGTTGGCACTTTAAACTGCTCTAAAATGGCAGAGCCTTTTTTGCGAGGGGTATTTGAAGTTGAGCCTGTGTCTCGGGCTTCTTCTGCTTTCTCACGAATGATACGGTAATTGTTTTCAGTATTTTGAACGGCTTCGTATACACCGAATGTATACCCACCAAATATTCTAATTTGCTCTTCGAATTTATCGACAGCAATTTCATCCATGTAATGGGTTCTGCCATCATGCAAATAGCTTTTGCATTTACCGTCTACTTGGCCACGTAAATCAATTGAACGCATACAGGGCTTCGCAAGGCGTTTCACTTCCATTTTTAATAGAAAGCGTTTTTCCTTGGGAATATCACCACCAATTTGTAAAAGCACCTTATTAAATTCAGGCTCGTTTACCAGTGGTTTCAATTGCTCAATTATGTCAGCGTACTGCTGTAAATCTTGGCTCATGTATGCACAACTTAGTTACTTTCTATTATTATAGACATTATTATTATCGGCACGAATGCTAAACCCATTAATAAACAGCGTTTTGCAAACTGCAACGCGAATGACGACTGGGATGAGAGTCTGACAAAACTGTTAGATGGGTTAGTGTGCCTTGGTATCTTAATAAGATAGAATACTCTTTTTCACGCTGGGATAAAACTGGAATATGGCAAAACGAAAAACGGCTTATGTATGCTCAGATTGTGGGGCTGAATTTCCACGCTGGCAGGGTCAGTGTTCTGAATGCAAAGCATGGAACACCATTAGCGAGTTTGTAGTCAGTAGCGCCAAAACCAATTCAAAACCAACCTTATCAGGTTATGCCGGGCAAACTTCCGCTAAAATAGAAATGCTCAATGCGATTGATTTAGAATCTCTACCGCGATTTAGCGCAGGGTTTAAAGAGCTCGATAGGGTTTTAGGCGGTGGAATAGTGCCAGGCGCTGCTATGTTAATTGGCGGCTCCCCTGGTGCCGGTAAAAGCACCCTGTTACTTCAGGTAATGTGTCAAATGGCACAAACTGTAACGGCTTTATACGTAACAGGGGAAGAGTCGCTTCAGCAGGTGGCCATGCGGGCTAAGCGCTTGAACCTGCCTGATGATAAGCTAATGATGCTGGCAGAAACCAGCGTAGAAACTATCTGCGACTTGGCGTTAACCAAAAAACCAAAAATCATGGTTATCGACTCTATTCAAGTGATGCATGTAGCCGATGTGCAATCTGCCCCGGGCAGTGTATCCCAGGTTAGAGAAAGTGCGGCCTATCTAACTCGTTTTGCAAAACAACACCACATCTCAATGTTTCTTGTAGGTCATGTAACCAAAGATGGCAACTTAGCTGGCCCGAAGGTATTAGAGCAAACCAAGAGAAGTTACCTAATTTCTATTTTTGTATGCTTTTTGATGTTTTGTAATAATATAAAGACAAGTTGATTGGGCGTAAAGTGTATGTATAGATTGTTTGTTAAAAATTGTAGGGATTCCGTTGACATGCCAATTTTCGTTGATATTGATCATGTTATTCTTCCTATTCCGAATTTGTACATTTTTTCTACATACAAGAACTTGTCGCACTATGTACAAGTAACAGTCAAAACAAGGTATGGAACTCTGAGAGATTCCTTAGACTATCGCCCAATTTCTTCAACTACGGCAAATCAATATGTTGGCAGATTATTTAACTACCTAGATTATTTGAATTATTTTGACTTAAAACATGGTACAAACTTTTTCTATGCGCACGTTAACATACCTGAAGAGATACTTAACGATTACATTAATGACGAACTGATCTTAAACCAAGGAAAGGGTGATTTTGCGGTCAAACAAGCCAAGGATGCTATTCAGTCTTATTATAATTTTCTAGCTAAAATAGGGCTTACAACTTTAAAGGATATTTTCATACGCCCCAAATTACTCCCGATAGCTATAAAAAATACCAAGCCAAGATTGGCAGTAAAATATTTAGGTCAGTCACAGAAAAATACATTGTATCGTTGTTGTAAAAAGCATTCTCATAAAATTGCTTTACGTCTGGGGGCTGAAGCTGGATTGAGAAGCAAAGAATTGCGAGGGTTGCGACTTGCAGATTTCGTATATTTTCGTAAAAAACATAAAGGGATATTAAGCCTAATTGAAGATATGGAACGTGATGAAGATAAAACCGTATTTATATTTTTTTTACAGGGCACTTATTCCAAAGGATCAAGCAACAAGGGAGGAAGGTCACGCAATATTTATATTTCTAGGGAGCTGTTAAATAGTATCAGAGAGTATATAGGAGGAGAAAGAAAACAGTTAAAAAATCAATACTCTAAAGATTCGTTACTTTTGCAAAAAGATGGTTATGAAATCCCTAATTGCTTTGGGACAAACACCTTTAATAGCATTAAGAATAAAGCACTAAAACGCCCAGATTTATTTGGCGAAGGTCAAGCCTTGGTTCACAAAGACCACTCGTTTCATACTCTAAGACATTCATTTGGAACAGACAAGTTCCATGAGTTTTGTGATCAAAATAAAGTTGACCCAGATAGTATTACGCCAGATAGTGCGGTTATGATTGAAGTGGCAAGGTTGTTAGGTCACTCTTTAAGAGGGAAAGCCGCTCTAGAAACAACAGGTCGATACATCCGTTCATTGCACGAAAAGTTAAATATGGAGGGAGGCTTTGAAACATAATGAGATCTTAGAACAAGAACAAGCTCTGTTGGAAGAGTACAAGAAGGTGAAAGGTGTTGGCAGTGTTGAACCTTTTGATCCTAATACAGTTGTTCTTTACGTCCGTAGAGAAGAAAAGGTAACGATTTTTCGATTTTCAACGGAGAACAAGCATTCAAAAGCAAACATTATTATGTTAGCTTTTTCGTCTTATACTTTTGACTTGTATAACAAGGAAAATCGTTACCACGAGACTGCTTCAATTATGGCTCTTCAGGCATGTAGGGCGTTTTTGCCATTCCTAGATATTTATGATTTCGACAGCATCGACCTTAAAGCCCCTACTATTGTGAAGGCTTTTGAAACTTACAAAGTCAATGTGTTCGGGTTGAAACCTCAAGGCACAGGGGCCAGCGAAGTATTGAAAATCTTACGTAGAGGCGTCAAAACACTAAAATTCAAAGAAAATGCGAACGACTACCAGCACGACCAAACATTCATTCACGCTATCATTGACAGAACAGTATTGTCGCTGCCAGTAGATAGGCAACAACATACATTGACCACGTTCTTTTCCCAGAGTCTTTGGTTGAGACAGTATGTTGGAAGCAGTGAATATAATAAAATAGCAAGCCCGAAACTTCTAATAAATTCCTTTTCGCTTAGCATCGCTATTTTGCTGTGCTCAGTACAAGAAGCACTTGAAGCGTTTCGTGATTTTTTGATAAAACATAAGATTTCATCGCGAAGTATTGAGTTAAATAGCAAACAAAACATATTGAGTTATAAGTTTTTTTTAAGAGACTTAATTCACCAAGTTCTTTCCAAACATTGCTTACTAAATGACCTTCCGAAGCCCGTGGAGCTAATTTTCCGTTCAGTGTTATCTCAAAAGAAGTTAGAAATTTTAGCTTCCGGAAAGAAGGTTGATGCTCCAAGTATTCGGAGTAAAAGCATATTTGACTTAGAAATTTTGTATAAATTAGCTTTGGCGGCCACTGATGTCTTGAATTCCGATGGGAAAAGTCACTCCCATATTCCTGTAAGCCCAATTGAGTCACGGCTATTTTCTTGGCTAATGGCCTGGTTAACTATCCAACCAGGAGATATTCCAAACTTGACCAAGGATAACTTTGTAATTATCCAAGACAAAAATGAAGAACCTTTGTACTTTAATGTTAAATACCTTAAGGGGCGAGCGCTATCAAGACACGAAACAAAAACTGTCTTCAGTTCATCTGCTGAGGGGCGTGCTATTATTAATCACCTAAAGAAAAATAAAAATGAATTTTTGTTTGGTAATGATATTGGATACCAGATGAATAATGAGGATTGCAGCAACAAATCACTCATTGGCTTAATGTTTAAAACTCTTCTTGAAAGCAGAAATGTTCAGGAGCGTCTCAATTCTGCGCATGACAGGAGAGGTATAACTCCTTTCTTTACAGATTGCATTAAGGCTTTGGTTAATCATGGGGTGTCTTATCGGGCTTTTAAAATGCAAAAGACAAATGCCGGCATGGATTATAAAGTTCATTGTGAAAGACCATTAGCTATGACATGGTTTCGACTTACACACATTAAAAACTCGGCTGTACATGCATCAGCTGATAGATATAAATTATCGCACTTGGTTAACTACAACTCACATAGTTCACAAACAGAAGCATCTTCTTATTTAACTGAATATAATCAAAACTGGGTTAACAGTAGTGGTAGAGTCACGCGTACGGTGATGCTCGACTTTGCAAATAGTGTTTATCGGCCAGGTACTGAAATAGAAATGAACAATTCGTTGTTGAAGTTGGCTGATAGTATCGATGAGTCAAAAGTAGAGTTGGTATCGCGAACTAAAGTAGCAGAATGCTCGCCAAGTAAAACGCAACGAGAAATCGAATTCGGTTTTTCTGGACAAGGTAAAAATAATACTAGCATTATTGTCATTGATTCTGCTGCCACATATCTGCAGTTTGCAAATTATCTATTTCATGCAAACGCTTCCTACAAAAAACTAATAGAGACAAATCCAGAATATGTTGAGTTTACAATGTTGCCCACGTGTGAATGGATAGAATTCTGCCTAAATGAAGTTCTATCACCGGAGTCAATTGAAGAAGGTTTCGCAACTCACAAGATCGTCAAAAACACTCTTCCTAATCCGTTAGAAAGCTATATTAAAATTTGATTATGCCCGTCGTTACTATTCTTCCGCAAAGGAGTAAATCAAAATATCAAGAGCTAATGGCTACCCTTTATCAGGGGGTAGGCTTCATTAATACTGGGGGGTTTCAACATGATTTATGGGAAATTAGAATACCCAGCCATAATGATAAAAGAACAGTTTCTCTTGATTTTTCAATCTTTGATAGTGATATTTCGTCGCCGAAAAAGAACTATGATTTTGATAGCAATGGCGAAGTAATAACAAACAAAGAAATGGCAAAGTTGTATTTTTTACTGTCAGTTCGTAGTTTCAAGAATGCAAAAAATTACAAGAATAAGCTTCGTTTTCTACACCACATGTTTATATTTTTAAAGTCTGAGGATGCAGACGTATTAAATAGACATAACTTATCTCTCTTTCTAGCCTCTCTGTTGCGATTTAAAGCCACTGAAAAAGGTCTTATAAAAGTATTATCAGAGCCATCCTCGGTAGTAAGTATCAGGGCACTGAACCTGTTAGAGTTAGACAATAGAGTAAACGCTACAACAGCCTACTCGTTGCTTGATATGCCTGAAATAAAGGAGCTTCGGGACATCGAAAGTAAAGTGGTTGAGGAAGTTTTGAATGTTTCATTGCAAGATTACATAGACGGCAGTAGCTATAACTTTCTTGGATTGGAAATAGGGAGACACTACGTCGATTATTGCGCAGAGTTTTTTAAAAATGGATTTTGTTATTCCTACGCTACCAATAAAGCAATAGATGACAAATTTGTTCAAGATGTTGCGTTAAAATTTCGTTCTAGAGGTTTACTGACAAGAGCTGAAGAAGACATAACTATATTAACTAAACGCGTGAAGTCTACTGCGTTCGCGCTGTCTTGTCCGTTTTGCTACACAAAAGGCAAACTAAGCGATTCATTGGTTCCGCGAAATAGCTATTCCGGTATCGATAAAAGGATGATAATTCGGGAATTGCTCATTCCACGTTTTGAACAATATTATACGGAAGGTTACAAAAAATCAGCACCGCTCAATGACGCTTTAATTCGCGAGGTAATTGACGGTCTTAAGTTGACTAACACCGGTTACAATTTAGAGTTTATACGTTGTCTAATAGCAGAGTATATTTACTTTTCTGATGACAAAAGTAACTCTGAAGTTATTGTTGGAAATTTTGTAGAATCAATTGGTGAAGAGAAAGGTTTTTTTAATCATTCTGATTTCGTAAGCATATTAGAAAAAAATATAGCTATAATTTCAAACATGAAATTCGTTGAGATAGTCACATCCTTTCACTCAGATGAGCTTAATACTAATTCTGGGTTTGATCGTATGCGATTTGTCAAAAAAGTTGAATACTCGGCTATAGTTCAAATTTCTGCTATTTCTGGGTGGAGGGCCAGTGAGTTACTATTTCCAATTGAAGCAATTTCAATTTGCACAAATGATGATCTTTTGGACTCCACTTACTTGCCGTATAGATTCATGGTGAATTGGATAGTCCCCAAAAGTAACGGGAACACTAAACTGCAAAGGGAAGTCACACCAACTTTTTATATCTTATCACAATGTCTAGAATCTTTAACCAAAGACAAATCCTTAGTTGTAACAGGGACGCATAAACCAGCAATAGCAAATCAATTGTTAGATATTTCAACAATGAATTATCGTGTTTTAGCATGTTGGCAAGGATTTGTTAAATATTACCAAATATTCCAAGATTTAGACTTGCTCGATGAAATTGTAACAAGTGATTTTACTCCTACAGATATCCTGCTTACGAAAAAGAAATTTGATATAGATTACTTAGATGAATCAAAACTACTTCGATATAGAACAGTGCGAGACAAAGTTCGAAGAGAACTTCCATACTTATATGCTGCTGGAATCCTGAATATAAGAAAGCGCGGTAGTATAGGGAATCTAATGAAATATTATCAAGAGGGTTCACTGCAAACTGAAATTGTCGAAATATGGAATGAGAGGATTCCAAATGAACTCTTGAATTCAATCAGTGACTTTAACTTCAAAGATGAAAGTGAAGATAATAAACATGCTCGAGGAGAATTAACGAGAGCGTGTTTTCGTTACCTCATCGATGAAGTTGCCTATCCAACCCCGCATGCATTTAGGCATATCTTTGCAGAAGCTGTGCTACTGAGGTACACAACAGAGGTGGGCTCATTTATTAGATCCGCTTTCAAACATATGAATGGAAGCTTTTTTGAAAGGTATTTGAGGAACAAAACATCAAAAACTAATAACGACCTGGCTAAGCGAGTAGTGTTAAGTAGATTAGTAAAAGAGCATTTGGAATCTATTGTAAACGGTAAAAGAGCTTACGCTGGCAAGATGGATGTTTTCATGCGTCGCATTGCAAAACAAGTAGTTAAACTCCAGATAAATAATATGGAGGAATTTGCTCACGAATTTGCAGAAAAAGAGCTTGTTGATATTAAATCAAATCCATGGGGCTTTTGCATCCTCAAGCGCCATTCACAACACCTAGCAAAGTGCGTAGAACCAATTAGCAACTCACCTATGAGACATCTTGCAAAGCCTAGCCTGTGTCTGGGTTGCATTAATGGGTTACAAACATCTGATCACGCTGAGTGGATAATGATCAACGCGCAGAATGCAGTGGAAATGACAAAGCAACCTTTAGTACCCAATGTATTTAAGAAGGACAGTGAAAGAGTTATAAAAAATTCAATCAAGGTACTTCAGCATTTAAAAAATAATGAAAGGACAAATGTCTATGATGATTTTCTTTCACATTTAGAGTCTGTAAAAGAGGAAAAGGAAGAATGAAATTACAAAGTTTATTAAAGAGGCAACAAGAGAAGAAAGAAAAAATATTTCCTCCCCAATATCCTGATTGGGTTTCAAGTTCAAACTCATCAAAAAATGCCTATGATGCTATTAACAGTATATTCCATAATAAAAAAGAGTACATAGCGCGTCATTTCAAAAAGTCCGATTTTAAAACTAAAAAGCATTTCCAAATTCAGAGAAGCGAGGTTGCCGCTATGATTGGAATTAAAGTTCAGCCACTTTTTAATTTAAATAATTACTCTAAAAAACTCGAGAATTATCGAACTAGTAGAAATAATGAACTTTTTAAAATTTTCGAAATAAAGTTTAACCCTGCAACAAACCCATCTGTTAAAAATAGAAAAAGAGCGACTCTAATCGATGAATTAAAAGCTTCCAAAGCTGAAGTAAGAAATCTAAAAGAAAAACTGGCCAGAGAACAATTCAACCTATTAGTCCGTAAACTACCTCTCGATGTTAAGAAAAAACTAAAGATTTAACGTAGAAACATATCAGTGAAGTGCGTTGAGACTATTTTAGTGCTCTCTGTTTTGACTAAGATAAACTGCGATGTGTGAATCAAAAACTTAATAACAAAGTGGGGCGGCTATAAACGAAGAGTCAAAATACGCAATTTTTTGCTTTTAGGTGTTGACTACTGGCTTGGCTTCGAATATTTTTTTATAAGGGTTAGCGAGCCCTTTTTGCCCAAAAAGAAGCCAGTGCACCGCTGCAGTAACTTGTTTCACCTTATATTCATTTTTAATTACTTTATTTGTGAGTTGGGCCGCAGATGAGGAGAAGTTAAAAATGTTAATTGACGCTCACTATCCTACCGCACGTGTTCATACATTACATGCAAAGAACATTCGAAAAAACTTGAAACAGTCGCTGGGGCGATCACGAGTTGTTGTTTCGTATATTAATAATTGTCTTAACTGGAAAGATTTACAATCTGCAGATGAGCAATCATATCGAGAGCAACAAGCATCGAATTCTTTGTACTTTCTTCCGTCGAACGACGTAGAAAAATTCATTAACCTGATAACAAAATATCGCAGCGTTTTTGAGTGTAAACAGCTTAGTTATCATCAGCAACTTTCCAACAGTTTAGTCAGCCTTATTCTCAACAACGATGCCAGTGCGATAGAGCATCAGCAGATATATAAGGTTTTAGAGCATGTAGAAAACGTTGGCTGCAGCGCTAATAGCCTAATTGAAGCAGTCCTCTTTGCTGATAATTCAGCAAGCAAAGTAGTACATCTTCATTCCGAAAATATTGCATCTTCAACACGACCAAAAACTATCAATACTCATCTAGTACATAACATGTATCAACAAAGTATTTACGCTTATTTTTATTTTGATCAACGACAGGTATGCATTAATATTCGAGAATGGGACTGCGAACTCTTCATTCCAAACTCTACTAAAAAAGTCGTCAATAAACGATGGTTTGGTAATTTTAGTTTAGGCTACCTAAACATGATCGCCGGTCAATTTATGACCCTCGGATATATTCCTGCCTTCGAAATACATAAAATACAAAACGTTAAGATACTCGATGCTAATCGTGAATTTGACGACAACAATCATCCTAAGCATGGAATTTACAAGTTGATGGGGGAACTGATTCATCAGCAAAATGCGAAACTGGTCCGAAGTTGCTATAGCGATGATTTGGTCTTAAGAATCGACTATGTATAGTGTAAAAAAGCTATAAAGATTTGAGCTGGCAAATAAGGATACATAAAAGTGCATAACTACGTGCTTGTAGCAAGGAAAACAGTCTGCAGCGGCTCAAGCAGTTAAAAGTTAAGGGGCAACATTAAACGAATATCATTTATTAATGAATGGGCGAAGTCGGAAAAATTCTGTTCTTTAGTGTCTGAAATACTTCGACAAAAGCACAATTTAACTGGGAGTATAGCTAAATGACCGCGCCTTAATTCTTCGGAGCAATCTAGCTGCTTATTAGGATCGATATATAATGAAAATAGAGTTGATAGGTAAAGATTGTAATTATTATGAATTATAAAAATAAGTTACGCGAACAAGTTGGCATGTCACTGAATGATAATGAACTGCACACTCAGATTAAAAAGGGGCTACCTTTCTCAAATTTTTATCGTGTGGTTGAGGTTACGGGTATCAGTGAGCGGGAACTAGCAAATTGTCTAGCTCTTTCGAAGTCACAATTGAATCGTCGAAAAATGAGCGGATATTTGAGACATTGTGAAAGCGATCGCCTGTTTAGTGTTATAGAGGTACTTGCCATGTGTGTGGAATATTTCGATGAGAATGAATGTCAGGCATTACAATGGATGCGTTCGAAAACAAAGGGGCTTGGATATAGAAGACCAATTGAGCTAATGGACACAAATGCGGGCTGTGAGATTATCTCCAATTTAATAATGAGAATCGCTCATGGTATTTTTGCTTGATTGATAAGGTTTGTACGAGCATGAAAGTCTACGTGTATCAAAACATTTCTTTTGCTGGTGCAAACTACAACCGATTGATATTGGAGGTCAATAATTTAGGGCTTACGGTCTAGTCTTTCACATTAAGTAACGATAAAGTTTAGTCACAACTTTCAGTTGAAATACCCGCGAATGAATTTAACAAAACGGCTGTTGATTGGTGTAAGAAACGTAATCTCAAACTGTACTAGCTCCACAACTAATCTTTCATTTCTATGATTGGGTTTAGGTCTTAATGCTTCGTCCCATGCACGTTGTTCTGCGTTGACGGCACGGTAGCACTTCAATCCACCATTTCTTTTTATCTCTCGGCTGATTGTTAATGGCGCTCTAGACAAACGTCTGGCAATTTCTCGAATGGATTGATTGCTGACTAAGCAGCGTGATACTTCTTCTCATTCATCAAGCGAGAAAGGCTGTGGGTGCCTTTTTTGCTCTGGCGGGCGTTACCCTCCCGTTTGGTAGATGGTGGGCATAATCGAAGAATGATAGCGGTCAAACATTCTGGCGATATCATGCAACGAGTCGCCCTTTTTATATCCTTCCCATATAAGTGCTTTTTGTTCAGGTGAATAATAGATGCGTTTTCTTTGTTTCGTGGCAACGTTCCTCCCTAAATAAGGATAGCGTTGCATTCACCAATTGAACTCATTGTCTTAAGCCGAACTTTGCAAATGTGCCAATTGCTGTCACTCAGGCTTCAAGCTTTAACGGCGGCTGTGTACGCAGGCCGTGTGAAAACTCATATTTATGGTTGCTGTTTTAAATTGAATAATACAGTAATTCTGAGGCCACTATCGTTTTTGAATGAGTGTTTACACAACTCTCATGTCTTCATTGCAGATATGAGACCGCTAACGCCC
>TARA_R110002051_G_scaffold4043_8_pt1 | contig 18612 bp, 16 predicted proteins | sample TARA_R110002051 | Tara Oceans TARA_R110002051 (sample SAMEA4397023) | marine metagenome | biome: Polar Biome; feature: [MES] marine water layer (ENVO:01000295) within the mesopelagic zone...; material: water (ENVO:00002006), including particulate matter (ENVO:01000060) such as......
CTAAAAAATTAGATTGGGAATACTACAGAATAATAAAACAGAGAAAGACGAGAAAATTATAGATTTTACCCTCGCAAATTCAAATAACCTTTTGCTAATTTTCACTAGAAATCCAGAATTAGGCAAAGGCAAAAGACGTTTAGCTGCGACTGTTGGCGACCAGGCAGCATTAAATATTTATAAATTTTTATTAAACCACACGGTGGCCATCACCAAAAATTTATATGCCGTAAAACAGGTGTATTATTCTGAAGAAATTTGGGAAAACGATATCTGGGACAATCAGAAATTTGATAAAAAAGTTCAAATTGGTGAAGATTTAGGTATTCGAATGGCAAATGCTTTTCAAGAAGGATTTCAAAACCATTATCAAAAGATAATTATTATTGGTAGCGATATGCTTGATTTATCTCAAGAAGATTTAGAAAACGCTTTTAAAGCATTAGAAAAAAATGATTTTGTAGTGGGTCCGGCTGAAGATGGTGGCTATTATTTATTGGGTATGAAGAAATTTATGCCTGCACTTTTCAAAAGCAAAACGTGGGGCACAGCAACTGTTCTAAAAGATACTTTAGCCGACCTAGAACAGGAGAGTACTGCCCTTTTAAAAACAAAAAACGACGTAGATTATTACGAGGATATAAAGGATATTGACGCCTTTAAACCCTTTTTAAAACACATAAACTTATGATGAAAGACGAACTTTTAGAATCTGTAGCATACCTTAAAAATAAAGGTTTTGACAATCCAGAAATTGGTATTGTTTTAGGTACGGGATTAGGTAAATTGGTTGATAGTGTTGAAGATCCAATTGATGCTCATTACAATCATATTCCATTTTTTCCATTGGCAACGGTGGAATTTCATACGGGTAAATTGGTGTACGGAACCATATCTGGAAAAAAAGTAGTTGTAATGCAAGGTCGTTTTCACCTATATGAAGGTTATGACTTTTTAGATATTACCTACCCTATACGCGTTATGCACATGTTAGGCATTTCTAAACTATTTATTTCTAACGCAGCTGGTGCCGTAAACCTTGACTTTAAAAAAGGTGATATGATGTTAATTGAAGATCACATTAACCTACAAGGTGGCTCTCCACTGGCATTTAAAGGCGTTAGTGAATTTGGTGAGCGTTTTGCCGACATGTCTGAACCTTACGATGTAGATATGCGCACCAAGCTAATGGCTATTGCGAAAGAGCACAAAATCTCATTAAAGAGTGGTGTATATGCTTCTGTTGTGGGACCTCAACTAGAAACTAAGGCTGAATACAGAATGATTAAGTTAATTGGTGCAGATGCCGTAGGTATGAGTACCGTACCAGAAGTTATCGTTGCCAATCACTTGTCGTTACCAATTGTTGCGGTTTCTGTTTTAACCGACGAATGTGACCCAGACAATTTAAAACCGGTAGATATAGGTGAAATTATAGCCATAGCCGAAAAAACTGAACCTAAAATGGTAAAATTATTCCAAGAACTAATAAAACAATTGTAAGGAAAAGTGAGACTTGCCTACCATAAGAAAGCAAATTAATTTTTATGCGTGCTTATAAGCCTTCCATTAGTATTATTATTCCAGTGTTGAATGAAGAAAAGTACATCAAAGAAGTACTTTTTGCCATTTCGACAAACACCAGTACTAACCTTATTAAAGAAATACTGGTTGTTGACGGTGGTAGTGCCGATAAAACAATTGCTAATGCCCTCAAATTTGGCGCTTCGGTTATTAAAGGTAAAAAAGGCAGAGCTGCTCAAATGAATTTAGGAGCTACGAAAGCCACTGGGGATATTCTATACTTTTTACATGTTGATTCCTTACCTCCTAAGGATTTTGATGCAGCCATTTTTAAAGCCGTTGAAGACGGACATAATGTGGGCTGTTTTCAAATGCGTTTTAATAGTAATAGCCCTTTCTTAAAATTCTTTAGTTGGTGCACACGCATTAATCATCAAATTTGTCGTGGAGGAGACCAATCTCTTTTCATCACCAGTAAACTATTTCAACAACTTAAGGGTTTCAATGAAAATTATGTTATTTACGAAGACAATGAATTCATTAGAAGAGTTTACAAACTAAAACCTTTTAAGATTATTTCTTCTGCCGTAACCACTTCCTCACGACGTTATGAAGAACGAGGCATGGTTAAATTACAATATCACTTTGGTATGATTCATTTAAAATATTATTTAGGCGCTAACCCAATAGAACTTCATCAATATTACTTGAAATATATAGCAGCCTAACCTATTCCCCTTCAAAATCCAACAACACTCCTTCACCATTGTATTCTTCCAGTACCTCAACAAATATCTTTTAACCTAAACTATAATTCCTCACTAATTAACTTAACGGAGTTTTAAAATTACCCATTAACGGGTATTGCCGCACGCCATTCCCAAAACTACATTTAACACTGTTAATTTTAAAACCAAACCAAAATGAAAACTAAGGTATTACAAATCCTCTTATTAACATTATTAACATTTTTCATCATAAGTTGTGATAAGGACGAAACTAAAGAAACGGAAACTGAACAACAAGAACAAGAAGAAATAGAAGAGCCCGAAGAGGAGGTAACGGAAGACCCTTCCATTGTACTTGCGCAAGAACGCGAGTCTGTTTTAAGTTCATTAACAAATAATGACCAAAAAGTATGGAAGATCAGTGAAGCAGTTTTAACCAACGATTCCGGCACATTTGACATTTCAAATAATTTTAACGTTACCGATGATGAACTTGTTTTTACCAACGAAGTTTTCGTTAGTTCAAAAACAGACTTTAACGGTACATTAGAATGGAGACCTGGAAACTTTATAGAAACAGAAGCCACAACACTAGAAGAAACCATGGTCGATTATTATGAATCTCCTTTTAAATCTGCTTTTGATTTTGTTGAAGAAAGCAGTTCAGATCTAGAAAGCCCAGGTTTTACATTTACCTATATAGATGAAAGTACCATAACGGGTACTGTTTTAGGCGAAGGATCATCAACCATCGCAATTACCCTTATTCCTAAAACAGCTAATGATTATGTGCAGGTACCTACAGAAACACTTTCATTTTCCACTGCTTTTTCATACCCTTCTAACGCCGTTAGTGGCTTCTCCCCGGGGATGATAGGCTCAAACAGTAGCAACAGTATTTTCATAGTAACTAGAGAAGGTGATATGAGAGGTGCGGAATTTGTTAATCCAGAGCGTATTACCAGATTTGATAACGAAACCGGCGCACTAACGGATAAATTATTTTTTCAGTCAGATTTCGTATCAAAACAACTTCATATCATAGACAATAAACTAAAGGTAGTCGGTGGTCAATATATAAACACCTATGACCTTGACTTACAGACAGACCCAACCAGTGCTTCGTATGATGGACAAATTGCATTATCCAGACATGGATCTGCCGTAATTGACGATGAAATTTTTATTGTTGGTGGATCCCTTGGCGACACACAAAATATTGGTGATGAAATTTATAAATGGGATGATTTAAATTCATCGCTTACAATTGAAACCATAATGCCAGAGGCTAGAAGTGGAGCCCGAGCAGAGATAGTACAAAACAAACTATATGTTTTTGGAGGTACAGAAGAGGCCTTTGGTCAAAATGCCAAAAACTCCATTTATATTTATGATTTTGAATCTCGTGTAATGAGCACTGAAACCATGCCTTCAGCATTACACTTTACTTATACCGGAAAATATGAAAACCTAATTATAGTAAGCGGTCAAATAAAATCATTTACAGATGATGCCGATGGCGACGGTAACCCTGATGGTTTTTTAACGCAAAATGGCAACGACCCCTACATAGGCGTATATGACACATTAAATAATGAGTTCACTGAATTGACTACCAATCTAACCAGCCCTGAAAATGAGACTATTCATTCTATGGCCGTAATCAATGGTAAAATATATATTCTTTACGGTCAACAAGAAGAAGTGGCTGAAGGAGAATTTCAAAATTGGGATGTTTTAGTAGCAGATTTAAATTAATCACCTCTTATTGTAATTGAAAGTTTAAACCATTATCGTTAATTACAGCGGTAATGGTTTTCTTTATTCCGAAATTTAAAATCAAAACTATTCCCCTTCAAAATCTAGCAACACGCCTTCACTAATCCATTTAGCAAGTGCTTGGCGATTATCTGGATCTAAAATCCTGACCTGATCTTTTTTATTCCTAATATTCCCAATCTCAATATATGCCATTGCAGGGTGCGTTTTCTTTACTAAATACAGCGAAGTTCTATCTTCAAAAGTACCTGAGTACGTTCTATTAGGCTGATATTTCTTGTACTTGGCTCCAAACGTTTTATGAATACTTTCTGCTAGTTTTTCTCCGTTCTTGCTTTTCTCATGGTGATAAAAGAAGACATCTATATTTTGATTTTCGCTTCTACTATCTACATGGGTTACGATCAAGCGCTGATATTTACCTCTGTTATCTTTATATAAATCATTGATAATATCTACGCGTTGTTTTAACCGCGCCAACTGATTTAAAGGAATTGTTTTATCTAGATACGCTACTTCGTCATGGTCAATTTCTAAAACTCGTTCATCTCTAATGCCATCGTTTTCATCTTGTATGATGATATAAACCTCAGCACCATGAGCCATTAATTCTTTTGCCAATCGCAGCGTAATATCATAAGCATATTCATCTTCTGCTATTGCCTTGCCAGCATACATGCCCATGGCACCGGGATCAGGACCTCCATGACCGCTTACCAAGTAGTAAACATTACCTTTTAAACGCTCACTTTTTTCAATAACGGTTTTGTATTTTTCTCCGAAAATAGCATAAGAAGCACTCTCTATCTCCTTTACTTCTTTTGCCTGAATTTGCAATGAGTCAACAATAGCTACCGTATCTAATTTTACATCTGGCATAACATAAGTTCTGCCTGCTATTAAATGAACACTATCTCTTAAGTTTTCCATATTCAATGTCACAAACTCATCGAATACTTCGTACGGGTCTACCCCTTGCTTTCTTATCAGCGATAAAATTCCGTCACCAGGTTCTGCCGTAACGGTCTTCAGTGAATCTTGCCCGAAGCAAAAAACACTTAAAAACATACATATGATACCTGTAAACTTGCTGTATTTCATCTTATCACTAAATACAAGGTCTATGCCAGAAAACAACTAATACCCTTAAATTCAGTACAAAGATTGCTAAAAATATTGACCAATACCAAAGACAATACCGTTGTCTCCGTCTTTTGTGATTCCGTAGCCGTAATCTATTCTAAAAATAGCATTGAAAATTCGCTTATGCATAAAACGCAGACCTACACCTGGGTAGATTCTTATATTTTCACTTTTCCATAAGTCATCAAATCCGCCTGCAGGGTTACGCCATGTACCTCCATCAACGAATATATTTCCCTGCAATACAAATTTGTTTTTATCAATAAAGGTCTGACGATATTCCGTGTTCAAAACAATCATTCCCGTTCCCCTATCTATTGTATTACCAACACCTCTAATATTTAAATTATTATCTACGGTGAACGGTGCAAACGGACTATCAACATTACTGGCTAAACCTAAACGCAATCTATTTGCCCAATTACCCCTATCGCCTACTCTCTTAAAATAGGTGAAATCATTAAAACCGATTAAAAATTCTGGCAAACTTGTATTGGTACTGCCAACATATTGAAAATTCAGCTGACTTCTAAATCCTTCGAGATAGTGGTAGAAATAATCCAAACTATTATGATCATATATGAACTTGAACAAATGCTTATCTACATTTAAATTCAATGGCACACCTGCACCGGTTGCACCTTCAACGTATGCATAATCTTCAGTAAAAAAACTAAAGCCCAACTCCATTCTATTTTTGAAATTGAATTCATACAGCCCTAAAAGCTCGAAGCCCGTGTTGCTATACTTATAATCTGCTGTATCATCTTGGAAAAAGACAGGTTCTAATGTGGTAAAATCGTTATAATTAATAGCTAGACCAAGCTTATTTGAAAAGAGATAAGGTGCTCTTACGCTCACCCCAAAAGAGCTATAATTATCATACTGATAAAAAGCTCCTAACGTAATATTACGACCAAAAGAATTAAACTCTTGTAGTCCCACCCTAAATGCAAAATTGTCATTGGATGAGCTGAAAAGATTTGCAAACGGAATTAATGTGAAATTTTCTTCAATGATATATTCAACCTTGCAAGTTTCATCTTGCAATACATTTACCTTATAATATGCATGAGATATAGAGGGCAATCTCTTTAAACGAAGCATATCTCTATTCATAATAACAGAATCCAAGACCATACCTTTCTCTAAATCCACAAGATTTTCAACGAACGACACCTTGGTGCGTTTTGTTCCAGAATACTGTAATTCCGCCACTGTAACATCTTGCCCTTTCATTATGAAACTGACAAGTATTATAAATAGAAATGGTAGCGTTTTTGTATTCATTCTTTTAAGTACTCATATCCTGACCAATATGAATTTTGCTCTAAGGTTTCCAATATAGAACAAAATATGGGTGTAATCAATTATAGTTCAAAAGCATACCTATAAACATCAAAAAAGAGCCTATTTGTTTTTCAACAAAAGGCTCTTTTAAGAACACTCAAACTATTTTTTAAAAAATTCCTCTTAATCCTAAATTAAAAGTTTGTCCTAGCCCTGTATTACTGCCACGAACAAAGTTTGTGTACAATAACTCTAGATTTAGGGCACTTGTAAGTTGATATTTTGCACCACCACCCAATGCTGTAAAATCTTGTGCAAAATCATTACCCAAATCTAACCGTTGAGAATGTTGTGCCAATGCCAAAACGGTAAACTTGCTTGACGGGAAGTAGCTAAGAAAAATACCTGGTGTTAGGTTCAAACTATTATTGGCAAAACTCTCTTCTTTATCTCCAAAACTTAACTCTGAATTGATTTCACTAAAAAGTTGCCATTTATCTCCTGGAAAGGTGTAATCGTAAAAGAATCTATTTTGCCAGATGTATCCTTTTTGATCTAAAAAAACACCGTTTTCTGTTTCATTATCTACCAAAGGGAAAAAGAATGAACTTTGAATTGAAAAATTACTAACAGAAGCAATAGGCACAAATTTCACTGATGGCGCTATTGAGGTAAGTCCGGATCTAGCCGTATTGTTTTCTCCGTCAAATTTAAACACATCCAAGGCACTTCTATCACCAATAACATTTGATCTAAACTCTAAAATAGCGCCAACATTCCACCTTTTATTTGTTCCAACACCGGTGTATGCCTCTAATGTTGATGTAAAAAAAGTTTGTCTAGGCTCCGTACCTTCTGAAAAGGTACTTTCAGTTTGTGTATATAAATTATTGAACCACTTTAAATCATACTGCCCCTTACCTATCAATTTTGACGGTGTATATTGCTGTATATTACTTTTCTGTTGCAAACTATCTTGCCCGTAGCTTGTAAAAAAGGCACAAAAAGCCACAGCAAGAAATAAATTTCTAGTTAAAATTTTCATTTTTAGGTTTTTAAAATTCTTAGTTGATTATTTAGTTTCGTTCAAAGACCAGTCGTAAGGATAGTAAGAAACCTTCGCATTTTCCGGTAATTGTTCTTTTCTATAGGTATTGATAAAATCTACAGTACTTCCTTTTTGCTCAAAGTCTCCTTTGTACCACTCAAATAATTGAGAAATCTGTACTTTATTCTTATTTACTTTTATAAAATTAGGATTGTTCAAAGCCAAAACGGTTTGCTTCTGCAATTGACCATCTATTGTGTTAGGCTTGTAAGCCGTGTTTATAATTGGCGGGCATCCTAAACCGGCGCATACCAATACAAAATGAAATCTTGCTTCTGCTGGAAACTGCGCTCTTAACAGATCATTCTCAATACCGTTTAAGGTTACAGACTTACCTGCTATTTCATGTTTTGTTTTATCAAAAAATCCAGCTACGTCTAAAGGTGATTTTAACGGATAATTATTAACGATACCATCTATAACCAGAAGGTTATATGCATTGATCCAAAAAGCTTGATATGTTGCAGCATTTGATTTTGAAACCGATATACCCTTAGCAGAATTCAATGCCTCTTTTAAAGCTTCTGGGTTACTTTTAATAGCCGCGTACTTTACTTTACCATCAACTACGTACTCCTTAAAAAAACTATCGCTCTTGCTAAAAAAAGCACCTACTTCTTGTGCAGAAACACTAGTTACTATTAAAAATAAAAACAACGTCTGTATAAAAGTTCCTTTCATGAATTTCTTAATTTAAGATTGCTTATGAGTTGGTATAGGTCGTGGATTTTGTTAAAACCATACAAGCATTACCCTATTTTTTTATTTTTTTTTGAACATCAAAGTCATTTATCGCCCCACTTACTTTATGTTACATATTCGTTTTAGCGCTATTAAAACGCAAACAACAATTAAAAGCATCAAAGAGTTATAACAAGTTTATAATCTTTCTAAATAATAAGTGAACTGTTAAGTTCCTACCTTTAATACCGACACAACCATCAACAAAAGCAATTTATGGATCATATTGTAATTATTGGTAATGGCATTTCTGGGGTCACCTTGGCTCGGCATATACGTAAGCTATCAGACAAAAAAATCACCATTATTTCTGCAGAAAGTGACTATTTCTTCTCCCGTACCGCATTAATGTATGTTTACATGGGTCATATGAAATTTGAACATACCCAACCTTACGAAAACTGGTTTTGGCAAAAAAATAGGATCGCCCTTGTAAACGGATTTGTAGAAAAAGTGGAAACAGATGCCAAAAAACTACACTTAAAAGATGGTTCATCTATTTCTTATGACAAGCTAATTATTGCAACAGGTTCTAAGCCTAACAAATTTGGATGGCCAGGGCAAGACTTAAAAGGTGTACAAGGCTTGTACTCAAAACAAGATTTAGAAATGCTTGAGAAGAACGCTCCCAATAACAAAGTATGTAAACGTGCGGTTATTGTCGGTGGCGGACTCATTGGTATAGAGATGGCAGAAATGTTGCGTTCTCGCCAAATACCTGTCACTTTTTTGGTGCGTGAAAAGAGCTTTTGGAATGGCGTATTACCTGCCGGTGAATCTGCTATGATCAACGAGCATATTCTAGAACATCATATAGATCTTCAACTTGATACTAACCTCGAAAAAATAATTTCTGATGACAACGGGCACGCTAAAGCTGTAGTAACAGATAAAGGCGAAACCATAGAATGTAACGTTGTTGGCTTAACTGCCGGCGTTGCCCCAAATATAGATTTCCTAAAAGATTCTGGTATTGAATTAGGCAAAGGTGTTAAGGTTAATCGTTTTTTAGAGACCAACGTAAAAAATGTATATGCAATTGGTGATTGCGCAGAGCAACATGAAGGTATTGGTAGCAGAAGACCAATTGAAGCTGTTTGGTATACCGGCAGAATGATGGGAGAAGCTCTTGCACAAACCATTTGTGGCAAACCAAGAAAATACAATCCTGGTCACTGGTTTAATTCGGCTAAGTTTTTAGATATAGAATATCAAACCTACGGATGGGTCTTTAGCGAGCGTAGCAAAAAAGACAATGAACATCATTTTCACTGGCGCCATGCTTCTGAAAAGATTTGTATAACTGTAGCATTTGACAAAGACAGTCATCAATTTTTAGGTATCAACACCTTTGGTATTCGAATGAGACATGAAATTTTTGACAAATGGTTAACAGAAAACAAAGACATAGACCATGTAATGACCTATTTAAAAGATGCCAATTTTGACCCCGAGTTCTACAAACTTTATGAGGATGAAATTGTAGCTACATACAATGCTGATTTCAACAAGAATATTAGTCCGAAGAAAAAAAGCTGGAAACGTATTTTCAGTATCGCCTAACTAAATAACAACACAAACAACACCTACTATGGGTAATTTTGACAGAAGTATGTCTCTTGCGGGAGAACCGCCTAAAGCATTAAATACTGGCCAAAAACTGGCAGTAGTTACAGGAATGATCGGTCTGGGAATTCTTATTCTACAATTATTCAATTTAAATCTGGGCAACACGGCACTTTGGCTTACCATTTCTATTGTTGCCATATTTGCGGGCATCATTTGGTTTTCGCAGGCTGCATATGCAAACAAACATAAAGGGATTAAGAATGACGGCGTATGGTTTAAATCCATTTCTAGCCGTGGTGTTCTTGGTTGGATAACCGGTATTGCCCTAACTGGTTTTTACATTGTACTCTATTTCTACCCTGAGTATCTGGGCTTGGTAAAAGATGGCGACAATAGGGGCCTTATTGCCCTATTCGACCCTTTAAGCAAAGGCTTGAGCGGAAATCCTGCCAGCCAATGGTTCGTTTACGGTACCATGTATACGGTTGCTATTTTGGCTTTCGGTGCAAAATTCATTTGGAAATACCGCCATAATAAATACGAGCAATTGAGAACGGTCAGTGTTATGTTTTTTCAGACCGCATTTGCATTTTTTATTCCAGAAATTATGGCGCGGTTAAATGGGGATTTGCCTTATTACGATTTAAAAAACATGTGGCCTTTAAACTATTACAACTTTGAACGTTACCGTATTAATGGCTTTATAGACTCTGGTAGTGTTGGTATGACCATGTTATTTTTTGGTATCATTTCTATCTTCGTAATTTCTCCGTTTTTAACCTATAAATACGGTAAACGTTGGTATTGCTCTTGGGTATGTGGTTGTGGAGGATTGGCTGAAACTGCGGGTGATTCTTTTCGTCAACTAAGTGACAAGTCTAAATTTGCTTGGAAAGTGGAACGTTGGGTAGTACATAGTGTAGTAGTATTCGTCACTTTAATGACTACGGCGGTTATTTACTCCTATTTAGGTAATGACACCAGTAAATATTGGCTTACCAAAACCATGTTTATTTCTGGGGTTGCCGTTATTTTAACCGCAATATTTGCTTGGGTAATGATCTATAAAAGAGAAGAACTGGCAAAAGATGCCAAATATGGTGCTATTGGGTACTTTACTATTATCGCCGTATTAATAGGAATGCACTTTTTTAGTAGTTCTGGAAACATATTCATATTCAAGGCAGAAACGCTACGTACCACTTACAGCTTTTTAATAGGTAGTATCTTCTCTGGAGTTATTGGAACAGGATTCTACCCTATTTTAGGAAATCGTGTATGGTGCAGATTCGGGTGCCCAATGGCAGCGATGTTAGGTTTTCAACAACGTATGTTCTCTAAATTTAGAATTACTACCAATGGTGGGCAATGTATTTCTTGTGGTAACTGTTCTACCTACTGCGAAATGGGTATTGATGTACGTGCTTATGCCCAAAAAGGAGAAAACATTGTACGTTCTAGCTGTGTTGGCTGTGGTATTTGTTCTGCGGTTTGCCCAAGGGGAGTTTTAAAATTAGAAAACGGACCTGAAAAAGGTCGTATCAATTCTCAAGATATCTTATTAGGTAATGATGTTGATTTAATGGATTTAGTGAACAACAAATAGATTTTGCCTTAAAATAACGCTATGTTTTTTAGCTTATGGATATTTTAAATCTAGCTCGCTTATATTTTAAAACAGGAAAAAGTTCATGAAAGACTCGTTTCTACTAATCTTTCATGATCTTTACAACCTACTAAAAACAACTTAAAAATTACATGAACCGCTTTTTATTCTTACTTTTTTTACTATCTCTTTCCGCTCAATCACAAACGGAACTTAATTATCCTGAGGTTGTTTATGGCAAAGAAAATATCAGTGCCAGTTGGGTTAGTCACCCAGATGTAAAAGGCGGTGAAGACACAGTGGTTTTATTTCGAAATACATTTAATATTGATGATTTAAAGGCAAATTTTATAATCAATATTTCTGCAGATAACCATTACTTTTTATTTGTAAACGGTGAGTTTATTACCCACGGACCGCAATTGAGCGATATTCAGCATTACAAATATGAAACTTTAAACTTAAAAGATTACCTGAATTCGGGGGAGAACGTTATTGCCGTTAAGGTGATCAATTTTGGAAAGAGGAGGTTTTTAGGTATGCAGTCTATATTCACTAGTGTCATGGTAAACGGTGTTACCGAAAATGCCAAAATTATTAATACCACCGGATTTAATGATACTTGGGTAAGCACCATTGACGAATCTTACAAAGCAAACGAAGTCATTTGGAGGGGTGATAAGGAAAAGGCCATCGTTGGCGGCTTTTATGCTAATAACCCTACCGATATTATGGATATGAACTACTACCCTACGCATTGGGAAACACTAGATTTTGATGACTCTGAATGGAAAAAAGTAGAATTTTTTGAGAATGCCAGTAGTATGGGAGGCTCAATTGCTTATTTATTGGAGCCACGTAATTTACCTTTACTTTCTTGGGATGAGGAGAGAATTGCCAGCATAGTCCGTTCTTCGAAACCTCTTGAAACTGAGTTCCCGGTGTTGGGTACTTTGACACTTGCCCCTAACACAAAAACTACTTTTCTACTAGATCAGCAATACGTTACTAACGGATTTCCAGAACTGCTATTCAGCAAAGGAAAATATGCTATTATCACCATTAAATATGCCGAGAATCTTTTTGGTGCAAACAATGAAAAAGGGGATCGTAACGACTTGGAGAACAAAAAGCTTTTAGGCTATTACGATGAAATTATTTCTAACGGAAATGATGCGCAAAAATTTATACCGAATTGGATGCGTACGTTTCGTTTCATAGAGTTTGAAATTGAGACTAAAGACCAAGAACTAGTTCTCGAAAAATTTGTGAATCATAGATCTAGAACTACCATTCCGTCTATAGCCAAGTTCCATACAGATAATGACATGTACAATCACATTTTCGAAATCTGTAAACGTACTATTGATATTTGTACACAAGATTACTTTTTAAGTGATGCCTATTATGAAACTATGCAGTATGTGGGCGATACTAAAATACAAGGCTTAATTTGGGAAACTTTAAGCGGTAATGCCGAGCATACCAAAAATGCCATTCGCCAATTTGACCATTCTAGAGATTCTGACGGCAACATTCTAGGTGCCTACCCACTGCGTTCCACTTTTATTTACCCCACGTATTCTTTAGTTTGGGTAGATATGATTGCAGACCGGTACAATACCTCTGGCGATACAGATTTCATAAACACCTATAAAGATGGCATTATAAATACCCTTGCAGGATTCGAAAAAAACATGAACGCCCTTAATTTGGTCAACAAAACGCCATACCGCTATTTTGTAGATTGGTATACAGGACCAAATAATGGAAGCGGTACAGCAACCAAAAATGACGGATTAAATTCTGCTGTAGTAAGTTTGCATTATGTGCATGCCTTGCAAAATGCTTCTCGCCTGTTTAAAGCAATAGGTAACAAACATACCGCTGCCAACTATGAAAATAGAGCACAAGAGATTATCAAGTCGGTTTACGAGCTTTGTTATGATGCAGATAGAAACTTATTTGCAGAGCGCCCTGATAAAACTATTTATGACCAGCATACCAATATCATGGCGATATTGACAGATGCTATTCCAGAAACTGAACAAAGAGCACTTTTAGATAAAATACTGAACGAAAAAGACTTATTGCAAGCTACTTACTATTATCGATTTTATCTTTTTGAAGCCATTAAGAAAGTAGACGCCCCAGAACTGTTCGATATTGCCCAAGAACCTTGGGAGCAAATGATTAACGACCATATGACTACCACCCTAGAACGGTTTGAAAGTGTTGAGAAACCAACAAGATCAGAGGTACACCCTTGGAGTGCATCGCCAGCATATTTTTATTTTAATTATTTGGCAGGCATCCGATCGGTACAAAACGATTTTGAGGAAGTAGTAATAAATCCGGCATTTGGCAAGCTAAATGAAATTACAGGATTGCTTCCCACATCAAAAGGAAATATAGAATTTAAACTGAATAGAAACAAGAATAAACTATCCGCCGAAATAACAATTCCACAAACCATTACAGGTAACTTAACCTGGCATGGAACTGCTATTCCGCTTAAAAAAGGAAAAAATACGTATATCCTAAAAAACACCCTTTAACACAAAACATTTTATTGCTTTTACTATTTGCTAATACTAACTTAAAAAAAATTAAAATGAGGCCATTAAAATTCGTTTCTTTCCTACTCATTTGTTTTGTTTTAGTAGCTTTTAACAGCTCTGAAGACAAACGTTACGAGCGCACTTACTACGACGACGGAACATTAGAAAGTGAAGGATGGATGCGCTTTAATGTAAAAACAGATTACTGGGCTTTCTACCACCCAAATGGTAAACTATCTGAAAAAGGATATTATACGTATGGTAAAAGACAAAACTATTGGTTCTTTTACAATGAACACAGGGTACGTACAAAAGAAGGAAGTTATAAGGATAATGAGGAATTTGGTTGGTGGCTGTTTTACGATACTAAAGGACGTATAAATCACAAATGCCAATTAACCCATGGAATTAAAAATGGATATTGTTTAAAATATAAAGATGCCAAGTTAATTTCTGCGGAAAAATATAAAGAGGGTGAAAAAATTAAGGAATGGACCTCTTTAAATGCCTTTACCAATGAAAATAGTTTATCAGATTTAAAATAATGACCAACATAAACGTAATTATACCAGCTTTTAATGAAGCAAATTCTATTGCACATGTTATCAACGAACTACCAAAAATTGTTTCTGAGGTAATAGTTGTAAACAATAATTCTACAGACGACACCGTAATAAATGCAGAAGCTGCAGGCGCTACAGTACTTACAGAAACCAGAAAAGGATATGGTTATGCTTGTTTAAAGGGATTAGATTATGTAGCAGCGAAATCCAAACAGCCAGATATTATCGTATTTATTGACGGTGACTATTCTGATTATCCAGAAGAGTTAATTAAGGTCATTGCCCCTATTTTGGAAAATGACATTGATTTTGTTATTGGCGCCAGAAATAAAAACTTAAGAGAAGAGGGGTCCATGACTCCGCAACAAGTTTTTGGTAATTGGTTAGCAACGTTTTTAATGAAACTATTCTTTGGTGCAAAATTTACGGATTTAGGTCCTTTTAGAGCAATTAAGTATAAGAAAATCAAAGAATTAAGCATGGAAGACAAAACCTATGGGTGGACAGTTGAAATGCAATTAAAAGTACTAAAGAAAAAGATGACATACACCGAAGTGCCAGTACGTTACAAAAGAAGAATTGGTGTCTCAAAAGTATCAGGAACCGTAAAAGGTAGTATATTTGCAGGGATAAAAATATTAGGTTGGATCTTCAAATACAGTATTAAATAATATGACATTAGCACTCGCGTATTTTATTATAGTAGTATATAGTATTTCTTTACTATTAATTTTCTTTTATAGCCTAGCGCAGCTAAATCTTTTATTTAATTACTTGTCACAAAAAAGACAAAACCAAACGGCGCCAAAGTATAATTTACTAGACCCAAAAGAAATACCGTTTGTAACCATACAACTTCCTGTTTTTAATGAGGAATATGTAATGGATAGGTTATTGGAAAACATCGCTAAAATTGAATACCCTAAAAGTAAATTAGAGATACAGGTTTTAGATGATTCTACAGATGATACGGTTATTTCTACTGCTGCCAGTGTTGCCAAACTACAAGAGACTGGTTTAGACATACAACATATTACAAGGACAGATAGATCTGGCTTTAAAGCAGGTGCTTTAAAAGAAGGTCTAAAAGTTGCCAAAGGTGAATTCATTGCCATTTTCGACGCTGATTTTTTACCCGATGCGGATTGGTTAAAGAAAACAGTAATTTATTTTAAAGATGAAGAAATAGGTGTTGTACAAACCCGCTGGGGACATTTAAACCGCGACTACTCTACCTTAACAAAAATACAAGCTTTTGCACTTGACGCTCACTTTACATTAGAGCAAGTAGGTCGTAACAGTAAAGGGCATTTTATCAATTTTAACGGTACCGCAGGTATTTGGCGTAAAGATTGTATTATTGACGCAGGTAACTGGGAAGGCGATACCCTTACAGAAGATTTAGACCTAAGCTATAGGGCACAGTTAAAAAATTGGAAATTTAAATATTTAGAAGATGTAGAAACTCCCGCTGAACTTCCTGTAGTAATTAGTGCCGCACGTTCACAACAATTTCGTTGGAACAAAGGTGGTGCTGAAAACTTTAGAAAAACAGTATGGAACGTATTAAAAGCTAAAAACATTCCTTTTAAAACAAAATTTCATGGAGTTATGCACTTATTAAATAGCTCTATGTTTTTATGTGTTTTCTTGGTTGCTTTGCTAAGTATACCATCGCTTTATATTAAAAACACGTATGGCCATTTAGACTGGGTATTTTCACTATTAAGTTTATTTGCCATAAGTACTATAATATTGTTTGTTTGCTATTGGTTTACTTATAAGAGTATACAAGGAAGCGGATTCAATAACTTTGTCGATTATATACGTATATTTTTTACCTTTTTCTCGGTAGCATTAGGCTTTTCTTTACATAATACTATTGCTGTAATAGAGGGCCATATGGGTAAACGAAGTGAGTTTGTACGTACACCAAAATTTAATATTAGCACTTTAAAACAAAGCTGGAAAGGCAATAAATATTTAGCTAAGAAATTATCGCCAAACATGATTTTGGAATTTGCCTTAATGGTCTATTTTATGTTTGGTATGTATAGTGCTATACCCTTAAATGATTTTGGATTGTTTCCATTTCACCTAATGTTATTTTTGGGCTTTGGATTTGTATTCTTTAAATCATTGACCTCAAGAGCTTAATACAGCCTTAAATAAAATATTACAAGAGGGATAGCCAATGGTTGTCCCTTTTTTGTTTAGGTACGTTCATCTTAGGTATTCATATACTCTTGCCACTGTACAATCAAATATTTAGTAATTCCGTTTTTGTTGATTTTTAAATACCCATAGTCATAGCAGAATAGGTAAACATCATTTTTTTTATTCTTCCAGTAATGGGTAAAAAATTTAGGATCAAAACCATCGTTCAAAAGCACGGTACTACGTACTGTAGTGTACCCAGATTTATTGTAACTTTTTAAAATTTTTCTATTCTTTTTTAACTGCTTATCTACCGATATATAAAAAGCGTTCTCCTTTTGACTTTTTTCATATTGTTGAATAGCCTTGCACTTAACAGAGCAGAATATCTTGTCTGTTCTACCTAAAACCTCACTATCACATTCCGGACATTTTTTTTTCATGACGTCTAGTTAGTCGCATATTAGTCGCATAATATGCGACTAATATACCGTTAATATTCTTTTTTATAACTACAATTACATCATGAATACAGCTAAATCTATCACCCTTTATCATTTAATGATCAAAAACCAAAAGATGATCGGCATAAAATTTACGCCTGACAAGCTAATACAGAACTTGATCAAAGGGCTACCTGAACCTAAATGGAGTAAGGAGTACCATATGGTATACATACGCAATTCTAAGAAAAACCTGGGGGCCATTTTCAGCACATTTAAGGGTGTTGTTTGGATCAACTATAATAAATTCTTAAGCAACAGACCTATAAACACTTTCAATGAAGAAGTAGATGTGCAATGGTTCAGAAATAGAGAAACAGCACCTGGATATAGGGTTTGCCCTGAAGAATACCTATTAAAATTAGAGCTAAAAAAATATGCCAACAGCACGGTTAAAACCTATGTTACTTTTTTTGAAATGTTTATTAACCACTTTTATAACAGAGAGTTACATACACTTAATGAAGTAGATATAAGATCCTTTCTTCAACGTTTAATACATAGAAATGTATCTAACTCTTACCTGAACCAGGCCATAAACGCCATAAAATTCTATTATGAAATAGTACTGGGAATGCCGAACCGCTTTTATGAAATAGAGCGGCCTAGAAAAGAATTTAAGCTCCCGACCGTAATATCTAAAGAAGAGGTTCTTGCGATGATATCTTGTACCACAAATAGTAAACACAAATGCATTGTAGGCTTATTATATAGTGCAGGTTTACGCAGAAGCGAACTTTTAAACCTTAAACTTATTGATATTGACAGTAAAAGAATGCTCATTAAAATAAAAGGGGCAAAGGGTAATAAAGACAGGCTTACGCTATTGTCAACAAAAGCGCTGAATGACCTAAGACAATACTTTAAAGAATGGCGTCCCAAAGAATATTTGTTTGAAGGCAGAAAAGGAGGAAAATATAGCCCTGAAAGCGTAATACAAATCGTAAAAAATTCAGCCAACCGAGCAGGAATAAGACAAAATGTTACACCCCACACTTTGCGTCATAGTTTTGCAACACACTTATTAGAATCTAATGTTGACCTACGGCAAATACAGGTTCTTTTAGGGCACGGATCTAGTAAAACAACAGAAATATACACCCATGTTGCTACAAATTCTTTTACAACAATAAAAAATCCTTTAGATTAGTGTTTCTAAAACAGATATATGTGTAATTGTACACATATCCGTACGTTGTAAGTAATTTGCCATCGCTACTGTTCTTTTTGCTGAGGATTACCTGAGTTATATTGTGGATATAAAAAGTCGGAATCTCTAAATGAGCAGAAAAAGTATTAAGGTAATATTCGACTCTTTCGGCGGATATTTCCCAAGTAGT
>TARA_R110002051_G_scaffold76781_1_pt1 | contig 18585 bp, 16 predicted proteins | sample TARA_R110002051 | Tara Oceans TARA_R110002051 (sample SAMEA4397023) | marine metagenome | biome: Polar Biome; feature: [MES] marine water layer (ENVO:01000295) within the mesopelagic zone...; material: water (ENVO:00002006), including particulate matter (ENVO:01000060) such as......
CTGCTTGGAAAGTTTAGTGTCTAGTCTATCAAGTAGATATAGTGAAATTTGTGACAATTTCAATCTATATCATTATCATATATTAGGTTGTGGTGCTATAGGTAGTGCCACAGCTACCCAGCTAGTTAGAATGGGAGCTAAAAATCTATTTTTATATGATATGGACAAAGTTGCAGAAGAAAATATAGGTGTTTCATCTTATGATAATAGACATATTGGTCAGTATAAAGCTGATGCATTAAAAGAAATATGTTTAGATATCTCTGAAAATGTTAATATTAATTGTTACAATGAACTATTTAAACAATATAGACATCAAGGTAATGATATAGTAATATTAGCATTTGATTCAATGGAAGCAAGACTTAGTGCAGTTAAATCTATAATAAGTCTAAAATCCCCTGAATATTTAATAGATGGAAGAATGGGAGCTGAGCATTATCAACAGTATACTCTTCCTAAACCTTCTGTTAGACAATACTTATCAACATGGTATTCAGATGAAGATGGTAGTCAAGAACCTTGCAATGCGAAAGCAACAAGTTATTGTAGTAATATGAGTGGAAGTTTTATCTCTAATGTTATTAGAAAGATATTAACTGATAGCCCATATCACAAGGAAATGTCTTTTGACTTTCCTACTAACATCATCAAAACTAAATACTATACTACTAAAAAAGTTACTTCGGAAACTTAAATAGTAGTTGTTTTAAAGCCTATTAGTATGTATATTAGTAGGCTTTAAAAGAAAAGTAAAATAGTAAATTAACAAGAAAAGGAAAAATAATGGCAAGATTCGATATAAAGAACTATACATTAATTAAAGATCGTTTAATTGCATTTCGTGAAGAATTCCCTCAATGTACAATAGAGACAACCTTATTAGCAAGTAATAATATAGTTGACTCTCCTACAGGTGAGATGTGTAATGAATATGTTATGAAAGCAATTGTAACACCAAACCCATTAGCAGAACCTGAAGTTCAATATACTGGACATGCAGCAGAACGTGATAATGGTCATTTTGTAAATAAAAGCTCAGCTATAGAAAATTGTGAGACAAGTGCGGTAGGTCGTGCTTTAGCTCATTGTGGTTATGGTGGAGATACAGCATTTGCAAGTGCAGAAGAAGTAGCTAATGCTATGATAAAGCAAAATAAAGTTAAGGTTACAACAAGAGAGTTGGATATCTTAAATGAATCTTTTGCTTCAGCAAGACCTTTCCTATCAGAAAAAGAAGTAACAGCTTACAATGATAGAAGAAGTCAAAACTATTATGACACTAAAACTAAATGGTATAAATCTGTAATGCATTTCTTATTGCTTACTAAACCTAAACCAGAGGTCAAAAATGTCAAATAGTCAACATACAATATCAGAAATGAAACAAGGAGAAAGTAAATGGATCAGTAATAATACTGGTGAATATATCTTAACTCGAGTTCCTATGGATGATAAGCACACGTTGTATAAATATCCTGATAGTGACATAGTAATAGAATCTGTAAATAATATCTTAACAGATAAATTTGAAGAAATATTAAATGTAGAGACGGATAAAATAAGAGATCAAAAACAAGACAATATGATTAATAACAAAGAGGAGACCTAAATGGCAATTTCAGGTACAAAAGCAGCAAGTAGTGGTTCAGGATCAAGAAATTATTTTGTAAATGAATGTACTATTACTGATGTAGAAGTAATGGATTCACAATATACAGATATGAGTTTAAAGCTTCAATTAGAAGATAATGGTAATGGATACAATTATAATTGTTTCGTTAATCAAAATTTTCAAAAAGATGCAAATGGTATAGTTAATGGAATGTTATTTCCTGAAGACTTAAATACACTATTTATATCTACTAAATGTGATCTAAATGTTTCTGATACAGGTGTCTTAGACACTAAATCATTAGAATCTTTAGTTGGTAAACATTTAGCTTGTATTACATACACATCAAGTGGTAAATACAAGAGAAATACTTGGGGAGTAGTCTCTCATATTGATGAGAAAGAACTACTTGAAAAGAAATTCCTTGCTCAATTAGAAAAAGGATACCCTAAGGATTATCAAAAAGTATCCAATGAGACTGAACCAAAAGTAGTCAATAGTGCTACTAATAAAGCAGTCATGGATAAGTTAATTAACAATGATGCAAATCATGATAATGATGAAATACCATTTTAATGGCAGTTACTGCTAAAGACGTGGTAATTAATTGGATTGAAAATAGATCCAAAACATCAACGCCATTATTCTGGAGTTACGAGTTTGAAGAAAAAGTCGTTCTTTATGGAAGATTGGCACATCAAAAAAGTCATACTGCAAGTACATATTCTAGAGCGTTTAGAGATATTCGCTCTAGTGATACGTTAAGTAAGTTTGGCTTAGCATTAGAAGAAATTAACGGAAAAGGTAAGGTAAAAGGATGGAAAATAAACAGACTATAGTAGAAATAGTAAAAGGAAAAATACATAACAGAAATAAAGTAACAACTTTAGAGCAATACAGAGAGCTCAAAAAGTCTAATGCTTTTAAAGGTGAAATGTATAGATCCTATTATTCTTTCGATAAGACTTTCACAGATTTTGTTATAAAAAACAAATCAGTAAAAGGATTCGATGGGCTTGTTTATGTTGATAAAATAATAATAGATATTGACAAAGGAGATATTGATGACGAAAATTTGCAAGAATATTTACGACATAGTTGTAATGACTTGTTTGATTTTGGTATTGATAGTAACCATGTTAATGTTTGGTTCAGTGGTAGTGGCTATCATATTGAGTTACTTAATATATTTGGCTTTCAACCAAATAAAAACTTACATGAAAAAGTAAAAGCTACTATGAGTGAGTATTTTAGTTTTGGAGATAATATCTATGATAAAACTAGAATAATTAGATCAAAATGGTCATTAAATACAAAAACAAATTTATACAAAGTATGGATTCCATTACAATATATATGGGATTTAACTTATGCAGATATTAAAAAGATATCTCAATCTAAGGCTACATACAATAAATTTGCTAAAAGTAAAGAACATTTTTGGTCTACTTATAATGATGATACAGCTCAAATAGAACCTTATTTACAAAAACATGTTCTATCAAAACCTACCAGTGTTATGATAAATAATACACCTATTAAAAGTGGAACTACCAATTCTATGGTGACTTGCGTTCAACATATCTTTAATGAGGGTCCAGCTCAGGGCTCTAGAAACATGAAGATGATGCGTATGATAAGTTCATACAAAAGAGCTGGTATTCCATTTTTAGTAACACTAAATGGTATGATAACTTGGTCTAATGGTGAATTAGAAAGTGATGAAATAACAAGAACAGTAACTAATGTATTTGAAAATCAATATAGTTACGGATGTGATGATAGTATTCTAATGGAATATTGTGATCCTAAATGTATCTATTTTAAAAGAAAAGATTATATGTTAGATATTAAAGACGTTGATTCACTAGAAGATAATTTTCGTAAATATGTAATGTTAGATCATACTGAGAAAAGTATAGATCTATCAACAATATTTAATGGAATTAATCAATACTTATTTAAACCAGGTGAGTTAATAATATTTAGTGGAGACACTGGAATGGGTAAAACAGCTTTAGTGCAACAAATAATTGCTCTTTGTAAAAAAGAGACATTATTTCTATCACTAGAGATGAATGAAAATTTAACTTGGAGACGATTTGTACAGATTGTAGAACAAAAACCTAAAGAATGGGTTTATGAAGCCTACAAAACAGACAATGTATCTTTTAAAGATAAATTATCACACATTAGAATAATGACAATAGCACCAGAAATTGAAGCAGTAAAGAAAGTAGTAGCACAATATGAACCTAACGTTCTTGTTATAGATACTACTGATGAACTACAAGTAGATGGGAATAAAGGAGCTATTGAGACTCAGAATGCAATTATAGATGGACTTAAGCAGATAGCACAAAGAAATGATACTATTGTGATAGCAATACATCATGTTAATAAAGCTAGTGCTGCACAAGGGACTATAGGATTGCACTCTTTAAAAGGTTCTTCTAATGTAGTTCAAAAAGCAGACAAAGTTATGGTAGTAAAAGGAAATAGAAATGAAATGCATCGAACTATAACTTCAGAGAAATCTAGAGATGAAGCACGATTTGAATTAGTTACTATTTTCCAATACAAGACTATGACATTTGAACCAATTGATATGTAAAGGAGAAATATGATATCAACTAAGAGAGTAAGCAAAGATGGTATGAGTTTATATAAATTATTACTTTTCAAAATATTTACATTTGGATGTTCTAAAGATAGTTCATTCGGACTAATGTATTCAATATTTTTTGGAATTAACAATTATGAAATTCATATACAATTCAGAAAATGGAAAATAAGTATACCTATAGTTAATACTGGAAAGAAAAGTGACGCATAGGAATAAAATACGTGGTAACAATCTCGAAAGAGAATGTGTTAATATTGCTAAAGAAGAAGGGCTCTCTGCTGAGAGAGCCTATGCTTCAAATGGTAAAGCATTAGGCAAATCTGAACAAGTTGATTGTTTAGTAGAAGGATATGCAGTACAAGCTAAAATGAAAAAGAAAGTAGCACAATGGTTATATCCTAAGTTTCATGCTGAAGATGTTGACTTAGTAGTTACACGTATGGATAGAAAAGAAGCATTAGCAATAATACCATATAAAGAATGGATAAGATTAATTAAAATAGAAAAGGAGATGAAAGATGGTACCAAGTAGTAAAGAAATAATGATGGAAATTATCGAAAAATCAGTTGGAAAAGAAAGAGCAAGAGAATTTGAACTAAATTCTATAGCAAGACCAAATCTTAGGATATTCCCAATGGGAGATAGACCTAGTCATTTACTTGATGATTCTAATTTAGAATTTAAATCAGATAAATTAAAATGGGAGTTTATCGTAAATAAAGTAAACGAACTTATGTTAACTCATCTGAATCCTAAGAAAACTGGATATTATTGCGAAAGAACAAATAGCTTTATTTGTTGGGATAAACCAACAGTAATAACATAAAATAGAAAAGGAGATAAAAGATGAACATGAGTAAAGAAGAAGTCGCAGCAATAATGACATTAGCTGCTAAGATTATTAAGCATAGGCAAGATGAATCTCAAGAAACAAAAGATAATACTATACTTAGAAAATCTGAAGATGAACATGATATGACTGGACGACCAGGTCCAGGGAATTGTGAGTGCTGTAATGGATAACCTAGTATTAGAGTTTTACAATCCAGCAGAATTATTAATTTTAAAATCTGCATTAGTTAACTTTAAAAAAGCACCCTTTATTTCTAAGCAAGAAAATATTATTATAAACGAACTATTAGATCGTATAAATTTACTATAAGAGAGAGTTGAAGCATATTTTATTTAATAAATTAAGTTAATAATATAGCTCATTAGCTTTATTATTAACTTAATTCCTGTTTGCAATGTTGGTATATTTAAAACAGTAATAAAATATGCTTTTAACTAAAAAAGATTGCGAGGATACACTATATCCTTGCGATTTTTTTTTATTCGATAGATACTAAGGATATTTGATCAAAGTGCGATTAAGGGGTGTTTTAATGCGGGAATTGAAAAAACCCTCACGAAGAAGAATCTAAAGTCTAATATTTCTCAAGCTTTGTTACTTCAGTCATATCTTCAACAACTATATCATCATTTTCTAATATAAAGGAATCTATATGATCTCTTCTCATCTTAGCTACTTGATGAAGTGGTAATCCTGTCAAAAAGTCTACTGCCATAGCTGGTGATTGAAAAGTTCTATAACTATCTCTAGCTAATCTACCAAATGGAAAATATGTAGCTAATTGAAATTTAGCAAAGTTTTCCATTTCACCATTTAATATAGATGTTACAGGAGTTATTACAAAACGACCAATAGGAGGTGTAACAATCTGAAGTGGAGCTAACACCTTAGATGGATATTGATTAAAGAAAGCTCTTTCTTTAGCACGTTCATCACCAAACAATAATTGTGCAGAATCTTGTAACCAATTCATAGGAGGAGATAAAGCATATTCAAATAAACTTGCTGTAAATATAGTTCCTAATGCTATACTCATTAGATCAAAAGTAAATTGTCTTTGAGCTTTTTTAGTAGATTGCACATCCATAGCCCATCCATCTACATTTGCATCTTTGTATAGTTTTAAACGTCTACCAATACTATTCCATGCATAAGGTTGAAACCTTGTCATAACACGACCAATGGAGGTATTAGCAAAGTTAGGTCTATATGTTGCTTGATACAAGAACTGAGAAGCTTGTACCCCTTTTAAAGCGTAATTAATTAAAGCAGGACTATTAAAATTAACTTCTACTGGATCTAAGTTTTGTTTCATAGCAATATAGTTAGCAAGAAAAGCACGTCCACGAAGTTTACGTTCAGAATAAGACATAAAGAATGCTCCTGCTTTTTCTACAGGTACATTCATCTTCATATCTCTAGCTAATTCCTTAAGAGTTTTATCTCTCATATTGTTGTAAGATTCTTTAGATTCTCTTACCTTAGGATCTTTAGCTGCTTTATTAATTCTTCTTACAGCTTCCTGCCAAAATCTTTTTCTATTTTGTTTACCATATACCTGATCTAAATTAACCATATCTAAAAACATTGAATCGTATACACCTAAAGATTCTAACCAATTATCAATATCTTTTTTGGTAGTAATAGATTGATCTTTACTTCTACCAGTAACAGGATCATAAAATTTAAATTTAGCATTAGAACCAAATAAGTTAGATACCATCCAATCTGTATTACCAGCATTTCTAAAGGTACTCCAACCAACATCAGATATAGTATTTATTGTACCACCATACATATTGGTTAATAATGTTTTAGGTGCAGTTAATAAAGAATACAATTCAAATTTACCTTCAAGATCACTAAATTGTTTTATTTTTTTCTGAAGAGCATAATGTCTTGCCTTTCTATTTTTAGGTAAATCACCTATTAATCCTCCACCAAACCTATCATTTATTTTTTCTAAATATTTTACACCAACCTCATCACTAAAAGCATGATATATAGTACCATATTTACCAGTAACATTAACATCCTTTAAAAGTCTTTTAGCTTTTAATAATCTTAATTCATTTATTCTTTCTTCAGCAACTTTTATACTACCTACAGTTTCAAGAATTGACCATTGTTCATTAGCTGATACTGATATAGCTTCTTGCATATCTAATAATAAATCTTTTTGATATTTACCAAGAGATAATCCATCTATTTTTAATCCATTTTCTATATAACTATTTAATAAGCTAACATCATTTTTACTAATACCATGTAAACCAAATGCACGATAGCTTGACATCCCCATCATATTAATAAAAGCATCTCTCATATAGTTAGACCAATTCCTAGCATATTCTTGACCTTTATGTTGGTAATCAAAATCTCTAAGAATTAATTCTGATCTTAATCCAGCTGTATTTGTAAGCATCATCTTAAAGAATCCACTGGTATAATTTCTCAATGCTTGTAAATCTTTTTGGTAGTAAGGCATAAATGTTTCACCACGACTTCGTACATTATTCGCACTATAGTCACCTAATAGATTATCTTGATTAGTTTTACTCAATAAGTCTGTTATTTGTTTTTCAGCCATAGCTTGACCAGGTGTTATTTTTAATTGTTCTAATCTTTCAAATTCACCCATTTTATGTTCTCTATAATAAATAAATAATTTTTCATCTGTTTCAAAGCCTTCTCTTTTATATGCTTTCATTACTCTTAAAGCAGCTGGTATTTCATTTGGATTTTTTCTAAATCTTTCTATGTCAGCTTCAACCTGTTGTTTTTTCCATTTTTCTAATTTAGGAATATTAGCTTTTATTCTATGATGATCTAGTCTAGGCCAATAACCTTCTAATATTTCACCAACTAATGCTTTTTCATAATAAGTTTTTTTACTTCCCTTTTTACCTTTACTAAAGATTAATTCTTTAGTAACTTGTTTTTTAATCCAATTAGAAGCCTTACTATTTAATGGTTTATTTAAATCTACTTGTTCTAAACCTCTTACTGTACGGATTCTTACTTGCAATCTGTCTTTTAAATTAATATGGAATTTCATAAATCTGTGATCATTAACACTAGGTAATAGATTCTCCATAACCTCTCTTGGAGATGCTTTAGCATTAAATGTAGCATATTCTATAACTTTATGAATTAACTCTTCTCTAATTAATCCATTCTTGTCAAGAAATAGCTTTTCCATTTGTTGTGTTTGATATCCAGGACTTCCCTTTTTTTGGATTCTTTCTTTTGAAATTATCCATTTATTAAGACCTTTTGTGTGGGTAGAAGTTAATACTTTACTTAAATTTAGATGTCTTGATTGAATGTAATTAGTATTAACATCTTTCAATAGTGTTTGTACTCTACCTTTAATACTGTCAACAAATTTACCTCCAGATACAGGAATAGATTTTCCATGTCCAACTTGATTAGCTTTTTTACTATCCATAGGAAACTTAACACCATCTTTTTCTATTAAGGCTAGAGTTGCTTCAGTGTCTGTATATGATTTTTTTATTTCTTTTCTACTTATCTCATCTTGTTTTTGATACTTATCTGAATATTTACCATCATTATACTCAATTCTATTTACAGCTGCTTCAAAAAGTAAGTCTTGATATTGATTTATAGCAGGATCATCTTTAATTGTAAATTCAAACAATCCATCAATTCTCTTATTTAAATAATCATCTGAAGCTTTTTGTAACTGATCCATTTTATCTATAGTTAGTCTTCCCAACTCTAATGAACTGGTTGGTATTTTTCTAGACTGCTCTGTTATTTTTCCATTTTTATCTTTAATCGGTTTAGCATACTGCATATAAGATTGCCTATCGAATTTCTCCATATCTCTTCCTATTTTTTCATAATTGAAAAGATGTTCCCACTTACCTGGAGCTCTAATTACATTACCTATCTTATCTACAATATCACTTTTACTATACTTTATAGCTAAAGCGTTGTTAAATGATTTCAATTCTTTTAAACTCATTGTTCTAATATCTGTGGCTAATCCAAAATTCCTAGTTTCAGACATCCCTTGAAAGTCATATTCTAAATTTTCTAAACTACCAGGATTCCTATGTATAATATCTATTAATTTTTTAATTTCAATATCTTGTTCTTCACTTCTATATCCTGTTTTATTTAACTCCATAGATTCTAAAAATGCAAATTGAGGCATCAGCTCATCCACTGTTTCAATAGTATCTCTAAACTTTCTTGGTACAGTCTTAGTATCTTGAATTACTTTTTCACCATCTTTTGTTTTTTCTATTGGTGGTTCATAAAGAATTTCATGTTCTATAGGATCGTATATATCCTTGTTGAAATCTATTTTTTCTCCTTCCTTAGTTATTAACTTTAAATCTGTAGCCATTAAACCTTGTTTGGTTATGTCTGTAAGACTATATACAGCTTGTATATTATCAACACCTCCATCTTGTAGGAATTTCAATATAGATTCTTTTTTATTTAAAGTATTAACATTTATTCCAATTTCTTCTATTGCTTTTTTGATAATAGCATCAGTACTTTCATAAAAACTTTTTACATTTTCAGTTTTCAAAGCTCTACTTCTAGATATACCAGTTAAATTAGGTCTAAGTTTTTGAAAAGAAGCTGCTTTCTGATTAAGGAGTCTATTTATTCTTGAGTTTCGATGTCCACCTATTTCAGCTTGAGGATTTATTTCAAGAAGTTTCATTTCTTTTTTAATTGCATTATCTAATTTTTTTCCAGCATCATTATAACTTTCTTTTTGACGAGCCATGTAGTCAGTTCGTGGACTACTTGTAGGTATTGATTGTAACCATGCATCAATTAAATATTCATAATCCCGTAAAGGAATACCTATTTGATTCATTCTCTGTCCTCTATCATTTTTAAATTCTGTTATAAGTTGGTTTATATCTGCATTGCTAATTTGAAATTCTTCTAATAGTTCAGTTCTTTCAGCACCAAGCATAGAAGCTTCTTCTCGCATTAAACCTCTTTGTGTATCATAGTAACTTTTTATTCTATAAGCAAAATCAAAAATCTCTTTTGAGTATCCAGCTGGATGCTCTACGCCTATTTTTTCTAATGCCATTTCAAACCTTTTAGTTAAATTTAATGATTGAGTAATGGTGACATATTCCCATGCTTTTGCATATATTTTATCGGGACCAGATGGATCTCTAGATAATTCCATTAAGTCTATTTCAGCTTCCATTCTATTATAATATGAATCATAAATATCAAATTGTTTAAATAGTGGATCTTTCATCATATTATCTCTAAGTCTCATTGCTAAAGCAGCTACCATTTCATTTTGTCTACTTGTATTACCAGCGTAATGTCTAACAGGATTAATATTTAAGTTATCCATTTCAGAAAAAACTTGAGCAACTTTATTAAAGTATGGTCCTTTATCACCAATGATGTCTAAATAATCATCGGCTGCTGCTTTTATTTCATTAGTAGAAGACATTACATCTCTTTGAGTGGAATATCCTTTTTTTCTCATTTCATTTACTACATCAAATATTTTTATTTCATTTATAATTTTATGATAAGCTTTTTTCTTATAATCTAGTTCTTCAAATCTTGTGGTTTCAACCCATTTACCATTTTGCTTTTGTCTACCTATAATTTTAGCTTCTATTAAGAAATACTTTGATAATATAGCTTTAGCCATATTTTCAGGATAATCTATTCTAGAAAATACAGAAGCATCAGCTAATATATTAACACCTTCAGCTAGGTCACTTTGCATTTTTTTAGCAGCATCCTCCATAGGTTTAAGACTAACTCTGTAAATAGCATCTTTTGGGTCTCCAGTTAATTCTCCTGTTTTTAAATTTCTCCCAAAATATCTTCCTTGACTTGGTAAGAAAGTTGTTATTCCTTCTCCTGCTAATTTTGAAAATGTTAATTTAGTATTCTTACCAGTACTATGAGTCATAACTTCTCCACCCTCAGAAATTAATACATCCATAATTGTTGAATGAGTAATTCCTGAGTTAACAAATACACCCATTTTAGCTTTAGCTCTACTCATTTGTCTAGTAAGTTTAATTCTTTCCGATGGTATCATCATTTTTATAAGTTCAAAACTATTTATGTTAGTATCTTTATTGAGAAATTTTTTATTTTCTTCATATTGTTTCACAACACCTCTAAAGGTATCTCCTATTGTAGTAAAATCTTTAGTTATTCCTGTAATAGGGTCTGTAAATTCAGATTCATAGTTTTTAAATCCTTTCTTAATTGCTTCTGCCATATTTTGATAGACAAATACAGCATCAGCATCTTTATCAGCACCACCTAAGTAGTGATCATTTTTAGATGTTGTAATTACTCCATATCCTCTTCTACCAGCAAAGCCAGCAAATCTTAATACCCTTGTGCCACCTAAAGAACTGTTAGGAGATCTAACCATTAAAAATTCTAAAGCTTGTTCATACTTTATCAAGTTTTCACTTCCAGCTCTTCCTTTTAATTTAAGTAGTCTCTCGTATTCAATAAAAGCATCTTCTAATCTAATTTCTTTATCAATGATCTCAGCACCTTCTTGTACTTGTCTAACCTTAATAGTTAATTCTTTGTAATTGTCATGCAATAAAAATGTTTCATCAGTTAAAATATCTTTAAATTTATGTCTTATTTCTTCGTCTCTTAAAGATAATTTAGCTTGAAATCCATATTCTGCCTTAGGTCTAGTAACTCTTTTTATAGCATAATTAGCAACAGACTTTCTAATATATTCAATATTATATGGATCAAGTATAGCACCAGTAGAATAATCTACAGCACTTAACATTTCTGGTAGTTTAAAGTTTTCGTAAGATAAGTTAGATAATACTGATTCCATACTTGCATCTTCAGATGTAACCTCTACAGTTTCTCCTCGTTCTAATATTTTTTTTAGTAATAGTTTAGCAATAGGAGTATCTATATCTTTTAGACCATCATTGATTTCTCTCATTCCCAAGTGTTCTAGTTCAAAATCAATTGTATCATCTTGCTTCTTTAATGCTTCTCCAAACTCACTATTAACAATATCCATACCTTTTACGCTTTTTTCTATTAGATCATTATAAGCCTCTTTAAAACCATCTGCGTCTTTTACTCCTATATCTGTAGCAAGTTGTTGATATATGTACTTGTCAAACATTTGCTTTAATATATGTGGTGCTTGACCCAATTTATTACCAGATTCATAGACACCATAATCAAGATATAATTCTTCAGGTTTTATTTTTAAGATGCTACCATCTGTAATAAAAGACTCACCTTTATCTGTGTGTGCAAGTTTACCAAAAGATACGCCTCTATTTGATTTCAATGCAGTTTTACGACCAACTCCATGTATTTTTTTCTTTATCAGAGCCTCATTCTGTGCATCAGAGGCTCTAAATGTACCCGTCTTCATGATAATATTACCATATTCTATTGTCGGCATAGTAAAACCAGAAAGCTTCATAAAACCAGCTGTTTCATCTAGAAAGTTTTTATTAATTGTATTATCAAAAACATCTTGTCTAAGCAATAGTCCTGCATCAGCACCAGATTGAGATGGTGTTCCTTCAATTTTAAAATTACTATCAATATCTTCAATAGCCATTATTTTTAATTGATTATTTTCAACATCTGATATTCCTTCTAAAATTTCATTTTCTTGTTTAATATTACTACCTTGAGCCATATGCAAATATTTATTTAAACTTTTTATAGAAGTATATTGTGGATCATTTATGTATTGATTCATTGCAATTGTTAGACTATCAGCAGTCCTTTGTGCATTTACATTTAAATGACCAGATTCTATTAATTGATATATCCAATTAGAAACAATTTCTGTTTTCCTCTTATTAAACTCTTTAGCTCCTAGTATTTGTATCTCTTCTTTGAAAGTACTTTGAATAGTACTGAAGAATTTATTTATTTCAGACGCTTTGATATAGTGAGGCTGATTTGCATCCTTTGTAGTATAAGGTATTTTATGAATGATAAGATTTCCAGTATCTTTGGCTCCACTATAAACATATGAACCAACATCTTCCTGAAGTTTTTTACTTATGTTTAGAATAGCTCTATCGGTAATGTGATCTACAAATTTTCCTTCTTCGCCAGGTTTATATCCAAACATACCTTCTCTTTTAAATGTAAACCTATCAACTTTATTTTTCCCAAATCCGTATTGAGATTTACGATCAACCATAAAAGCGTCATCTGCAATAATACGAATTTCTGCATATTGATCTCTGTTTAGAATAGAGTGTAAATCGAACTGATCATAAATTTTATTAGCTTTATTTTCAGAACCAACAACATCTAAATCTTTTCCAAACAAATCCGTAGTAGGTTTTACTCTAAGAGTTGGTTTTTTTGGATTACGTAGGTCTATTTCCAACCTAAATAAGGGTTGTAGGTTTTTTTTCATCTTTAAAAATTTACCTAAATTCTTTCTAATAGATTCAAACTTTGTAATTTTAACTCTTTTACCATTTCTTTTTACAACAATTGTATCAGTTAATTCTGGATATTTTAATGTAACCTTATCTGCAAATGCTAAAAAATCATTTTCTACGTTTTTAGATAAGTGATATAAATTTATTTTAATATCATCTAAGTCTTTATATTTAGTTTCAAATCCCTTCTGTATTGTTTTAGCAATAATATTTAAATTAGTATTACTAGGTACTTCCATTCCTTCATTTTCTATTCTATTATTTTTAACTCGGTTTTGAAATTCTGATAGCTCAAAGTCTACTGAAGAAAATATTATTTCTTCGTGAACTTTTTCTGGTTCATTAATTTTTGCATTTTTAGGTCTTTTACCTTTTGGTATAGGACCAACAAATTCTTCTGACTGATCTGCGGCAATAACAGCCTTTTTCTTAGCTCTTTCTTTTTGTATTTTTTGAAATTGTTTACCATCTAATTTATTAGGATCAATCCCTTGAGCTATAGCCAGCTCTTTTATTTCATTTATAGCTTCAATATCTAATACATTTCTAAAGTTTATTCTTTGTTCATTTTGTAAAGTATCAGTAAAACGCATTATATAATCTTGATCTGCTTTTTTTAAAGATCTAAAGTCGGGCATTTTCTTTATATTTTCTCTAGCTGTTTCTAAATTTTTAGTTTGTGGTAAAGTATGTTTGGATAACCATCTATCTCTATCAATTGTTCCTCTTCTTTGTGCTGTAGCTCCAAAGAAACCCCCTAGTAAGTATTCATAGATTTGTTCTGGTAGTGGTTGGCCTTGCATAGTTGCTAATCCTCCAGTAAATGCACCACCTGCAGCACCTTTAACTACCATATCTAATCCTTGCAGTCTTGCTCTAGTTTGATTTTCAGATATATTTTTTGCAACTCCTCTAATAACCTTTTTAGCTGTAGGTGCTAACTTGGGATTAATAAGCATGTTACTTACGTTAACATAGTTTCCTATTGTACCAAACATAGCACCAGCTGCAAATCCATGCATCGAAGATTCAACCATAGCTTGAGGTCCGTCTCTCCATGTTGATACACCTAATGCAATACCTAAATGAAGACCTTGTTCACCTATATTCTGAAATGTTTTGTTAGCAGCTAAACCCTTAGATAAAAATCCACTAGTTAATAATTGGGTCTCTCCAATTTGAGCTTTTAAGAATCCAGTAGCTTTATCTGCTACTTTCATTGGAACTGATTGTAATGTAAATGCTTTAGGTCCTACTTGTTTTCTTAAAAAACCTGGAGCTATCTCTCCACCTTTTCTAAGTGCTTTAGTTATTCCAGCAGCACCACGTATAGAAGCTCTTTTAGCAGCAGCTACAGGTACATAAGCTCCCATAGAAAAAGCACTGGCAATAACATCTGGAGCAAAACCAAGTAAATGACCTAGCTTATTAGCTATATTCTCTCCACTAGTATCTCCATCTTCAGCCCATCCCAAAGTAGTAAATCCTTCTACTACACCAGAAACAAATTGATTCATGACACTGACTAGATTAGAATCCCCAACTTCCAGATTACGTTCAAATGGTTTATCTACAGATTTAAATCTTTTTTCCATATAGTCAACATCTTCTTCACTATATGAAGTAGGGTCCATTCTATATTGAAGATCTAGCCTATTGATATAGTCTTCGGAAGTAATAATACCTCTACTATAAAGGTCCTCAAGATATAATATCTTAGGATTTTTAATTATTTGTGGCATTATTTTTTCTTCGTTGGTGTGTCAAGCATATCTAAAATACCTTCATACTTTGCAATATGGACATCATAATCATCTAATATTGTAGTTTCTTTTCCTCTAGCAATTTTATTTCCTATAGGATTGTAACCATCAGCAAGTGCATAAGTATCTATCTTAACTAAGTTATTCCTAGATTCTACTAAATGATTATACTCTTCTAATATTTTAGATTTTCCTCTTGCTACGATTGGATCATCATCTCCTAAGGCCCACTTAGCATTTCGAACTTCAGCTACTGTATCTGTTATATGCTGTGCTTGTGCATCGTGCATATCTAAATACGCTCGTGCGTCCTTTCTTCTTCTAGCACCGTCAAACATTAATCCACCACCTCTACTTAGGCTAAAATCAGTATCACCTAACCATTCATATTTATCAGTATCTATAAGTCCACCTTTTCCAATAATCTTTCTAGCACTACCAGGTCCCTTACCTTCAGTATCATAAAGTCTAGGTTTATTTACACGATATGAACTAGCCATCGTTAACTGAGTATCTAAAAAATCTAATGCAGAACGAGCTGTTTTCGAAATCTCCGATTTTTCATTTGCTTTACGTGTATACATATCCATCTTAACTCCTTCTTCATAACGTATCTTTGAAGCAATCAGCATATTTACTACGGAATCTGTATCCGAATCATTATACTTGCTTAGAGTATCTACTAATGTGGTTAATCTATCTAAATATCCCTCTGTACTCATGATATATACCTCCTATCGATATAATTTTGTAAATTAAATGTACCCTTTTTTAATGTAAATCCAGATTCTGCTGCATCCCTTTGCAGTCCTAGTAATCCTTTTTTCACATCTCTGTATTCACCTGCAGCTTGTTCTTGCAATTCAAATGCTGCTCCTTTTCTTTCTAAACTTCTTTGATTTTGTTGCATATCAAATCCTTGCATCATTTGAGTTCTTTCTCTACCAGCAATATTAGCCATACCAGTCATACTTATTTGGTTCTTATAAGAATCTTCAGTATCTTTTCGAGTCCAAGCATCCAACAAATTTTGTTGACCATAACCTTCTTTCATCATACTACCAATAGCTGTATATTTTTCATGTATATTACCTGCAGCATGTCCATAGTCTGTTTGTGCTGTAGCTGCATAACCTTTAAGTCTACTAATTTTTTTTCTTTCTCTACTTTTTGCTGATGCAGAGCCAAACCATCCAGCAACCATACTAGCTCCTTGCATTACTGCCATTGCTGTTACGGGCATTATTTACCTCCTTCATGTTTATTGAAATCTAATCCAAACCCATACGCTATGTCTAACATTGAAAATTTCTTAGCAATATTCATAGAAGCTACACGTTTATTTTGTAATTTTTCTCTACTAGCAAATGTATCTTGATCTCCTACCATGTTTTTATTTCTTTCGTTAGGAAATATTGGTAAATTTTGAGCATCATATTTTTTTTCAAAAGAAGAATCTATAGCATCTATTCTATCATAGTATTCTTGTTCTAGTTTTTCATTTTTATTTAATTCTTTATTTGGATCTGGCATTTTATTCTCCTATTATATCTTTAATTGCGTTAACAAAGTCTAATACTCTAACTGGTGTTTGTTTATACCATAAAGAGTAATCTTTTTCTTTTTTATTATAATACATTAGTTCATCTATAGCTTCTGTATATTCTTTATGACATAAACAGTGCCAAGCATTTGGAAACTTTCTATACCACTTAGTTCCTAATTGAAAGTTAACTGATGTTAATGCTATTTTAAATTCTTTATCATATACACCCAATAAAGTACATTGAATGTTGCAAGCTTCTAAAGCTTCTTGTATATCCTCTCTAAACCATGCATCTATAATCTCAGAAGATAGTTTAGATCCTACTGGGTATTCCTTAATTTCTTCTTTAGTTAATAGATGTCCTATACCTCCAGTTGGTTTATTCAATGTATCGAGATATACTTCTTTTTTAGAACCTTCACGAAGCTCTATATGTTTATATAAATCTTTTTTAAATATACTAGCTGTATTAAAAAACATCATTTACTCGGTTCCATAGATGTAAAACCCCATTTATGAGAAATCTGAGTTTTAAAAGGGTTGTTAGATACTTGTCCATCTCCATCTACTGTTTTCATCAGAACGGATTCTTCATACTCTGATACTGTTACATTTGTTTCAGTAACTGCAGGTGTTACGGTTTCCTCAGGGTTTGTTGTTGTTTTATCAAACTCCGCTTGTGCCTTTAATAGAGCATCGTTAGCTTTTTCTACATCAGTTCTTTTATCAAACATATCTTTTACGGCTTCAGTACCTTCTTTCATAGCTAAGCCACTTAACAAAGAAGCATTCAAGTTATCTAAAAGATTTAATCCAAGTTTATTTCTATCTTTTTCTTCTCCGCCTGCATCTAATTCTGCTTTAGCGACATTAGCATCATACTGTGCTTTAATAATATCTAATTCTGTTGCCATACTAGTTGCCTCCCGTTGTATTGACCATTGTAATATCTAAATCTGTTTTATTTGCTAAACTCACATTGGTATTTGCAAAAGTAACACTAACGTTAGCATCATTTCCTACAAATGCAAGCTTAAATCTATGTCTAAATCTTATGTATAAAGTTCCAGTTCCTAAATTAATTGATCTACTAGCTGCATATCCAGTTCCACTATTAGCAGTTCCTCCTATACCTGGATCTCCTGTAGTACTTAAAGCTACTTCATATTCCAATGCATCTCCTGAATCTTTTACCAGACTTACTGTAGTACTATTACTAGCAGCAGTACCATTAGTAATAGTAATTGTTTTTGCTTGAGTTTCATAGTCTTGAATTGCAGTTCCTTCTGCTAAACCGAAAGCTGTAAGAGTAAAGTCATTAAGCGTACCCCAAGAAGCTGAAGACGTTAATGTTGTAACATTTATTGGAGTTGTTGTAGCTCCTGCAGTGTCTTGTGTACCACCATTCTCTGCTCTTACTTTTATATTATATACTGTATTAGCAGCTAAACTTGTTAAATCATATGTAAAACTATGTCCAGATCCTTGATTACCAGAGCTTATAGTAGATGTAGCTTCTGTAAAACTACCAGCAGCTGCTGTTTTATAGTAAATTCTTACGGTTTCTGTTATTGTACAGTCACCAGATATAGTTAATTGAATAGCGTCAGAAGCTGTTGCTTGTCCACTAACAGTTAAATCGCTAGGTATCCTAGATCTTACATTAGTAATAAGCCCCGCATAATTAACTTTAAATAATAACTTAGGACTTCCATCCATACTAAA
>TARA_R110002051_G_scaffold57104_11_pt1 | contig 18577 bp, 18 predicted proteins | sample TARA_R110002051 | Tara Oceans TARA_R110002051 (sample SAMEA4397023) | marine metagenome | biome: Polar Biome; feature: [MES] marine water layer (ENVO:01000295) within the mesopelagic zone...; material: water (ENVO:00002006), including particulate matter (ENVO:01000060) such...
TCGGACAACGATCTTGTCCGATGGCGGCTTATCGGACCAAAGTGTATTTAAGTCAAGCCCCAGAGAGGTCTAATTGATGCGAAACACCCTGTTTTTCTTGGCACTTCTGTCTGGTTGTTCAAACCAGACCAATCAAGCGGGCAACCCTGTCTTGCTGCCGATATCAGGCCTAACCACAATTGCAAGCAACGCGATTTACAGCCAGCGCCGCGGTGCCGTCGAGGTTTTGGTCAAATCCAACCACCCTGCCCTCATCGATCAGATAAATGCCGGTGCCGGGCCGATTCTATCGCAAGTTCTGGAGACTGCGGAAATTCCAGTGCGTGATCGCCCGGCGCGGATTATCCAGCTTCAGTCCAATCTTGGGCTTTATGCTGCAAATCCCGGCGCATTGGTCACCGCATTGATGCTCTATGGAAGATAATTAAGGCCGTTTGGCATGATTGTTCACAATATTGCCTAGAATGACTGCGCTTTTGCCCTACTTTAGCCGAGCTGATCCACCACCTTGGACCCAATCTCAACGAGATCAGGTCAAAGGAATGCGTCGATTATGCCCGTCTACACCTTACAATACGTCTATCAGTTAAGTGACTTTGACACCTCTGGCACGCTGATCGCCCCGCCCGATGAAAGTGGCGCCAAAGCGGGTGCGACGCCGCCCTTTGATATGGCACTCAAAATCGGAGCCGAAGCGATACAGGCAACCGTTGTGGATGACGACGCGGTTTTTCATGAAAAAACTGATCCAAATCAAATCCTTGACGCTGCGCTAACGCTTGACAGTGTCACCTATCCGGTGGGGACACGTATCTTTATCAACTATGTTGTGTCGACGGATGACGGATTGCAGGGATACGGCTTTACGCTAGGCGAAAATAACAACGGCAGCAATAAAATCACTGGCTTTGTCACGACTGAACCGATGATCGCGGGGCAAACCTATGAGTTTACCTCAAACCAGAATGTAGGAAACAATCCGGTTCCCTACGGCGAATTTGCCTGTTTTACAGCCGGTACAATGATCAAAACAGCAAAGGGTGAGCGCCGCGTCGAGGACCTGATTCCAGGTGATCGGGTAATGACACGCGATCACGGGCTGCAATCGATCCGCTGGGCCGGCAAGCGTACGGTCGCTGGGATCGGCGAAATGACACCTATCAGCTTTGACGCAGGCACTTTGGGATGCACGGCGCCGTTGACTGTTTCCCCCAATCACCGGATGCTTATCTCGGGTGCAATGGCTGAACTAGTGTGCGGCGATGATGAATTGCTGTTAAGTGCAAAAATGCTCGTAAACGGGCGCAATGTGCGACGTGTCCCCTGCGGCTTTGTCACCTATGTACATATTATGTTCGACTATCACGAGATTATCTGGGCGAATGACTGTCCCACCGAGAGTTTCTATGTTGGTGATCATGCCATCGACGCGTTGGACACTGTCCAAGCTGCTGAAGTTCTTGCAATTTTTCCAGAACTCCGGTGGCACGACAAAAGGCCAAGCCTCGCCCGCGCCGAAGGGCGAAGTTACGAAGGTACGGTTATTGCTGCGACCTTATAGTTCAGCGCCTGACATCATGCGTGCGGCTTCGCGTCCAAGCGTAAAACTTATGTCGTCAAATATGGCGTCAAATGCATCAAACAAAGTTGTATTCAACTGCGCACCGGCTGTGGTCTGGGAGAACGCGATGTAGTTTTCCATGTCAACGTCAGACACGGGATCGTAGGCTAACAGTAGGAATGAATAGACCCACTCGTTGGTATTGGCGCGGATGTCAGGCTCTTGATCCCAGACATCGGATAAGATTTGGTCTTCGGTCAACGCGTCGCTGAAGGCGCCGCCCGCCATCAAGCCGGTATAAAACGCATAATTTGAATTCAACGCCCCAACAACATTGGTTTCCACCAAATCATTGATTTGTACAAAGCGTTCAACTTGTTTGTAGCGAATGGTTTGATCCTGACCCGCAAGAACTGCCAACTCTTTGCTCGCCTCTTCGACCGCATCGTCAAGCAAAGCGCGCCGCGCACTTACCTCCAAGCGGGCAAAGCTTAGGCCGGGCTCTGTCGTAAAATATTCAAGCATTACAGGCACATCATCGCCTTCCAATGACGTCTTAAACGCACTTTTGACACGGTCCAACATCGTTGACGCATCATAAATCGTCTCCACGGTGGCGGCCCACGATGCGTTAGAGGCCCTCGGAAACAAATCTGTTCCGATCTGTGCGCCATATTCAATACCTTCGGCTCGCATAACCTCTAATATTTCCGGCAGCCCGAGAGCGTCAAACAACACATCTGTATCATCAGCAAACGAAGGCGATGCGGCCAAGACGCTGATCGAAACCGCGACTGCGGCGAGGGAGCGATGAAGCATTGTAGAGGTCCTTATTAAATGCCGGATTAGCGCGAACCTATTCACCCGTAGCAAGCTTGCCAAGGTATCACACGAAAATGTCACAAAGTCGCTTGCAGTGCCGCTGCGCCGCGATTAAACGCACCCCCAGAGCGGAGACGTGCCGGAGTGGTCGAACGGGGCGGTCTCGAAAACCGTTGAGCCTTTACGGGTTCCCAGGGTTCGAATCCCTGCGTCTCCGCCAGTGGTCTAACTTTTGTTATTTTACTTCAATAACTTAAGTTGGATCATGGCAAATCTAACCCCCATTTTGACCCCCATTTAGAAATCTATGGCCCGTAGTCAGTCGCCGCTCAGCTTTTTCACATTTCTTTAGAATAGTTGGACATCACCGAATAGAATTGGCTTTTTTGGGCAGTTGGCGTTCGTTTTTTCAATTCAATACGATTGACGTGGACGCAACCGAATTTGGTCCGTAGTCTTCTTAAATATTCCAATATAGCTTTTGTAGGGGCCCAATGATTGAACTTGTATCGGTGTTGGGAGATTTAATGCCCTTCAGGCACGGAAATCTTAATCAGACATTCAAGGCTTCTGTGCGCTCCAAGAATAAAGTCGAGCCGTTTACTACTGTTGTAAAGGACTTGCCGGTCCGAGAGTTGTTTAATGAAATAGTGTCGTATGTAGTATTGAGGTCTCTAGGGTTGCCAATCCCGACGGTATACCTAGGGATGGTTTCGGGGTTAGATAAGCGAATTGCAAAGGCTCCGACACTCGGTAACGGTGACAAACTAGTATATGTTTCAGAAGCAATACCATCGCCGAATTTAAAGATGTCTATGGGTTGGGCTGACGGGCAAAGTGAAGAAACTTGTAGAATTTGCTTAGAAAAGTTTGTTCCCAAGCTAGCTGTTTGGAAAAGACTGGGCGAACTTTATGCGTTTGATACTTGGGTGGCAAATACTGACCGGAATCTGGGAAACCTATTGTATGGCGGCAACGCCTCAAACGGAGAACCTGAGATTTGGTTGATTGATCATGGGAGGTCTTTTACCGGCGAAAGTTGGGGGCCCTCCGACCTTGTTCCGGAAAGGCTGTATCAGAATTTGCTGAAGGTTTGGGCCAGTCCATTCTTGACGGAAAAACAGAAAAAGGGATGCCTCGACGCAGCGGAAATATTCGCAGAAAATGCGAAAAAACTTGATGTTTCTAAAGTGATTGAGTCATATTGCGCAGCTCTCGGACTGACTTCCGACGACCAGGATGCCGCCAAGAATTTTTTAGGCGTTAGGTTGGGAAAAATGTCAGAACATGCCAAAGATGCGTTAGTAATGGAGGAAATGTTATGAGTAGTATTAATATACCATTCGAAGACTTTCCTAAGGTCGATAGCGGACGTTCTGTCGTTTGGGCTCCAATTCTTTGCCATCCAAAGGACGCATCTTGGGAAAGATTCGTAGTTGGAATTGTCGCTTCGGACAAAAACGGATTTCATATTGAAGCTGCCAACCGATTGTCACGTTTTGGTTGCCTCTATGAAGAAAGGGCAATTCCATTGCTGTTGTCCATCGAGATTGCACTGGGCTGGTTGGACAGTGTCATGACCGAGGGGCGTTTGTCGTTGACAGAAATGCTTTCTCCAGTCGAAGGGCTGGCAATTGGCGAGTGCCACACGAGTTTTGGGATGTCTCCAGAAGAAACGGCGCGGCTATGGATGGCCTCGCTTTCGTCGTTCTATGAAAAGACAGATGTTGTGGCGGTCCGAACTTCGTCAGAGGTATTGGCTCATGCTGGTAGCCTGATTCAAAGCCGAATGGAGCGCCTTCCGATTCAGGTTTTGGGCGTCGTTGAAAAGGAGAACGCAAACTTACTGGAATACTTCCATGAAGACGTCCGAAAGCGGAAAACGCGTCGCGACAGAGCCAATGCACGAATAAAGATAGACTATAATGGCCGGAAATTGTCAGCCAATATCGATCGATTCAATGTAGACCAACCGACTACAACTGTCAGAACGCTAAAACATCGACTCTGGGATTTGGCTATTCAGAGAGATAAACTTAACCCACAAGCTAGAGACGCGAAATCTTTTGAGATGTTGGTAGATTTCCCCCAGCATCGTTTTCTCGATAAGCCAAAAAATTCTATTGAACGAATTCAAGAGCAATTGAGAGAACTCACCGAACAAGCGGACAGGGAAAAAATTATGTTGCGGACTTTAGCTGGGGCAGAGCAAATAGGTGCACATATTTTGAAACGTGAGGCTGCATAGCTGACACCTAGATTCAGGAACTTGCTGTAATGCTGGATTATGTCTTTTGCTAACTTTTCGCTGCCGCTCATATTCTTCACGCTGGCTAACAATACGAAACACTATCCGAAAAGCATCTCCAGTTCCTCTGTGCTAAGACAGTGCCGATATTTGCTGAGAAATAGGATATTGGCTTGGCCCTCGTTGCGTTCAATTTCTCGCCGCTTTTGCTGGTAGGTCCGCTGCCACATGCCCTTCGGTTTTGGTGCAATCCAATTGGCCGTGCCGGGTTCGCCGCCCAACGCCATGCGGATTTTGTTAGCGCGTTGCAATGCGCGGTCATGGGGCGCTTCCGATTGGCTTGCATACGCGATGTGGTAGCAGTGCCGACAAAGGAAGTATTTACCGCCAGCGAATAGTTTGCCGACACGTCGCCCGCAGTGCCGACCATTGACCACTCCAGAACAAACGAAATAGGGGCGCTGGCCGCCATAGTTGCAGCTTTGGGAGGTGATTGGCACGGCTTGTGAAATAAGCTCCCAATCCTCGCCGCGTTCTCGCACCTTGTAGTCCAGAACAATGCGTCGTTCTTCAGTTCGGCAGTTTATCCTCGCAATCTCATGCCCGTCCCGAGACCATATCCAATTGCCCTGCCAACCAGTTCGCAAACATCCAGTCCGATGGAATTGGTTCACATCTAAAGAACGGTAATGTTCGGCCTTTCGTTTCGTTGAAGTGCGGCCTGACCCATAACCACCCATTATGCGCCTCCCAGATATTTTCCGAAATCAATAGGCAACTTCAGGGTAATTCGGTAGTTCATACTGGCATTTCCTTGGCCCAGAGTGGTGGCAAAACCTAGATGCCGTTGAATTGGCAATCTCGACTTTCCGCAACTTTTGAAACAATCCTAAACAACCGCGTTTCCCGCCCATCACATTTTGAACATCTCGCACGTCCTTTTACATCGTCAAAAGTGGCGGTGCGCCCCATTGAAGCAAGGAAGTCCGCGACAGGAATCAGCGGTGCATGACCACACGGGCATTCCAGTGACAAATGGGCTTCGGTGATGTTGTCGAGCAAAGTCATGTTGAGTTTTCCAATCGGCAGCGTTTGTTTGAATCTATCAAAATTTCTAGGCTGGGGAAACAGGTTTGCTCAACAACGCTTTCTCCCTAGCAAGCAAAACCCCTGAATTGTGAATGCGGGTTTTATCAGGTTCGCGTCGGTCCCAGAACGTTACGCTATTGGGGATTGACCCTCCCCTCCCAATCAAGAAAGGGCGGGTTTTCTGACACCTTAGACGTAGAAGATGATCAATTTCATTCTGTCCATTGAGGTAGGGGCGAATTTGTGTGGGAAGTGCCATATTTGGGTTGTGGAGGCGACTCGAAGGCGTTTGATTGATCCAAATGATTCTAAAAATTAGGTTTTCAAAATGAGCAATTATACCATCGGCGCGGCGGCGCTAATCTCTTCGGTTATTCTTTTCGGATGCGCAACGACTCCTGCAACGCAAACAATCCTTTGGGCAGACAGCAAGAGCTTTTCCCAACAGCAATCCGATGTCACCAATTGCCAGATTTCGGCTTTGCGAGAAATACCTCGGGCAATGGCTGTTGGCACTACGCCTACCTATACAACGCCAGTTTATACGACACCAACAAGCACCCAATGTTATGGTGGCGGATACTATGCCACTTGCACATCTACAGGCGGCAATGTGTCTGGAGGGCAAACGTATGGCGGGCAGGTCTATAGTTACGATGCTAATAGTAAGCTTCGAGACCAAGTAGCCGCACAATGCGTAGCCAATAAGGGCTATCAACTGCTCACATATCCGACCTGCACCGATGAAATGATAGCACAGGGGGTGACAAGTTTTAGTGGTGTTCGCCCGAAGGCTGTCAGTGTCGGTTGTGTTCTGGCCGATAAAACTGGTGCTGTTCTTTCAAGATAGTTTGCCGCTATTTTATCTGAATGATTCAGGTGGGTCCCATAGGTTTGACTTGATGGGCCTACCAGCAATTCCCCATCAGAGGATTCAATTTCTCATTGCTTAGAATAGTGACGCGTGCATCGATGCCGCGAGAAAAACCCAAAGTATCCAAAGGCGAGGTCGGCTACACTATCTGCAATCACCTTTAGCGAGTTTCCGTCATTTGGAATGTCTCCGAACCCCTCTTTGGCAATCCAAAGATATAACCCAATGTGACCGTAGCTCGGGGATATGACAGCGAAAAACACGCCAAACAGGAAATGGGACGATTGCGCGTTGATCCAATGCCACCAAGCTGGCGACGGGCCTGCAACATCGGAGTGAACGAACACGGCGAGAAAGTCTAAGACGGCGCTCATACGGAACCCTTCCCAGTGGTATATCTATATATGTCCCAATTGCTTGGGGGCGGAATGTCGGTTTGCGTCCCAATAACTGAGACGGTTAGGCCCAAAGATGTAAGAAAACTCATGCAATCGCCCCCGACTGTCCCAATGGCTGGTACGAGGTGTCCCGTTTTCTTGGTGGGGCTTTTTTTTCTGACCGCCATTTTGCAAAGGTCATTTTTGCGGGCTTCATATCAGCCCCTGCGCATTCCGTCAGAAGCCAATGGGCGGTTAATCCGATGCCTGACGGTCCAAGGTGCGGGGCTTGGCGCATTTCGATAAACCCCCGTTCCTCAAGATGTCGGAAATATCCCCCGATGGTGTTTTTGCTGACGCACAAAAGCGCGGCGGCTTCGCGGTGGCTCAATTTGATTTCGCCGTTATTGCTGCCCGTAAATCGCCGCTTCAATTCGACATAGAGACAACGCGGCCCCATCGGCATGGTGCTCCATGCTTCGGTTTGCATGACCCATTCGAGAAGCTGGACGTGACGCCCAGCCCCCCGCTTCTTATCTTTATATGACTTAGTCGCCATAGGCAGCCCCTTTGAGGATTTCGGCTTGGGCATTGGCAAAGGCCAAAGATAGCCCCCCGCGACGTGCGATTGCTTTAGCCAAGGCGCTGGGCGGCGCTGGGATGTAGGTGCGCTCTCTCATGCGTCCACCCCCTGCCACAGACAGGCTACAGAAGCGTTCAGCTCATATCGGGCGTGGTTGCCCGCGAACGGGCCTTCATGTTGTTCTGTGTGCGTTAGAATAGGGACGCCTAGCGCCCGCAGGTTGAAAATATAGGCGGACCAGCGTGGGGCGGGATTGTCGATTGGTGTGCAGCCTTTGGTCCCCGCTTTGATAAGCTGTTCCAATGCCCAGCGGTCGCGCCCGCTGACTATGACGGGAAACCTGACTGCGTCCGAGATTTGGACGGTGTAGGTGGCTGTAAGCCAAGTGAGATTGTTATGAGCCATGCTCAATTCCTCTCTTTCAAAGAGTTGATATTTGAATGGAGGGGAAGTAGGTGTCAGTTAGTGACTACCGAACGCCCGTGTCCCCTTAGTTGGTGATGCGGGTTTTCTTTTGTCCGCACCAAGGTCGTTTCTAGCGCCCGCGCCTCATAAGGAAGTTGCGGGCTTTGTTCTATTTGGTGTGGCGATTGGCCGTGATGCGAGCCACGCTTGCACGGCGCTTTCAGGCCAAGCCACGGCACGTTGTCCGATACGGATTGGGCGCGGAAAGAGGCCGCTTGCCATAAGGGCGTATAGTGAGGACCTACTTAGGCCTGTTGCGCTTTCAACGGCTGGGCGGCGCAAGTGTTTTTCCGTTACAAGCTGTTTTAGCTTTTCGGTCATTGAGTCGGTTTCTGTCATGTCGGTTCCTTTCGGTAGGCTAAAGACATGACTAGTATTTGACTGAGTAGATCAAAGTTTTGAAGCTGGGCAACTGGGCGTTGGGTGGGCGCCCATGTATTATTCGGGAGAAATACTCGTTGCCCAATCACTGTAAGTGCCTTCGCGCTTTAAGGCTGTGACGATACTACGGCGCGAATAACCTACTTTTTCTTCCACAACCTTCCATGTCGCACCATTTTTGCCATCTGGAAAAGCAGTCATTACACATTGCAGAACATAGTCATGGGCGGTTTGACCACTGTCTAGGTCTTGGTTCCCTTTATTAAAAGTTTCCCAATCGAGATTTGAAAACCCAAGGCGGTCAAATAATTCCTGTTCTGTTTCTGGGAGGCTTTCAGGATTCCAACATATGGACCATCCAATGAGGGGGCGCACCTGACGCTCCAAAAAATCCTGAAGTCCTTCATGAGTATCGCCGTGGCCATATGAGCTGGAATACAAGAGCCGAGTAGAGTTTGGCTTGAGCTTGATTAACCCCGTCTCGTAATCAATTACACAGAAACGGGCCTGTGCGTCCAATATACTGAATTGGCCCTTTCTAAAGTTTTCAAAGTACCCGTGCGCCTCCGACTGATCAATTTTTTTTCGGGAAAGTGGCCAAGACCACCAGTCAAATGCATCACCATGAGTTTTGATCATCGGCGGACATTCCAGTCTCACACCTGTTGGCGAACAAAGCACAGCGTCGAAGGTGTCCATGACATTTGCCAAAACCCAAAGTTCCAGAATTTGAATGGCAAAGCGTGCATCCTTAGGGTTATCGACAAAGCCTTTTGCGATTAATTTCTCTATGATAATCTCGTTGACTTGACTTGGTCTCGCTTCAGCAAGCTCAACTGAAAGCGCAGGTTCAATACTGGCAACAACAATATCATGCGTCCATGACTCAACTTGTTCGATCATTTCTGGCCATGCCCAGTAGCCTTCGGGAGTAAACATTACCCTATCCTCACCACAGCCTTGGAAGCGTCACCAATATAAGCCGCCCATCGCTCCATAAGAGTCCTTCGCTTCTCAAATAGATCAGACTGCGCATAAGCCGCTTCGGCCTTGTTCTGGATAGTATGAGCCAGCGCCATTTCGGACACTTCGCGGGATGCGTTGGACCGCTCTTGCGCCCAGACCTTGAACGACGTGCGGAAGCCGTGGACGTCTACGTCAAAGCCCAGCTCTTTCACCAGCTTTGATAGCGTCATATCGGATAGCGCCTTGCCTGTTTTCAGGCTTGGGAATACGAGACCCGTCCCATCGCCCATCGCTTTGGCCGATTCCAAGACTTCAATTGCACGGCCAGAGAGCGGGATGCGGTGCGCATTGCCAGCTTTCATGCGCTGGGCAGGAATGGTCCATTCGGCTTTGTCCAATGAGATTTCCGACCAATACGAGTGACGGACCTCGCCAGACCGACAAGCGGTCAGCACAATAAGCTCTAAGGCCAGCTTGGCCGCGTCCGTAGCCCCTGACGCCCTAACCACTTCCAGACAGCCTGCAACGTCGTTGTAGTGCATGGATTTGCGGTGCTGCACTTTGCGCGTTTGCTTGGGCAGTGCTTGGGAAATATCAGCGGTTGGGTTGTCTTGACGCCAGCCTTTGGCAATTGCCCATTTCATCACGGTCCCAATGCGCTGACGAACCCGCTTGGCAGTTTCGGGCTTCTCTAGCCAAATGGGTTGCAGGACGGCCAGCACGTCCGCCGTGCCAATATCGGTGATGCGCTGTTTCCCTAATGCTGGAAAGGCATAGGTTTCGAGAGTGGATAGGAATTGCGCGGCGTGTTTGGCGTTGCGCCATGTCGGGGTGTGTAGCTGATGCACTTCACGCGCTGCCTCCGCGAACGTCAGGACCGCTAGCGCCTCTCGCTTGGCTTGCAGGGGGTCGCCACCCTGACGGGCCAGCTTGCGGTTTGCTGTGGCGATTTCACGGGCTTCGGCTAGGGATGTCAGCAATGCGGACCCAAGGCCCATTTCTGTGCGTTTGCCACGTATCACAATACGCTGCACCCAACGCTTTGCGCCTGACGGATCAACCTTCAAGAAAAGCCCTTGGCCGTCGTTGTATTTGCCAGCCTTCGTGGCCGTCCGCACGAATGCAGCAGTTAAGGTTTTATCAGGGTGCTTGCCTGACTTGATGTTGACTTTTGTTGAGTTTGGGTCCGCCATTCCGTCCTCCATTTACATCAGGAATATGGGGGACAGCTTCGGAACATACAAGACACAAAAACCTAACAAAACCTGATGTTAGAAGCTTTTTCAGGAAGGCTTAAGAATTCAAACGGGCGGACTGCGTCTCCGCCAGATATATCGCTCAGTTCGTATTAATGTAAAAAATATACATGTTTTTCACTCCACACCTGAGACCGACCTTATTTTGAAGCGCCATAGACGTTCTGCGACTTTGTTCACTCGTCATACAGAGCGCCTCTATTTTTTTGCTGTCTCCTGCCCTGTTATCGAGCGCCTACATTTGCTAGACGTGGATTAGGGGAGCAGGTGTTGCTTTGACGACCATCGAACACACGATACCACTTTCTATTTCGAAGACCTGAAAGCGGCTATAGCCGAATACACAGATGACATCATCAATTCCTACCTGGGTTGACACTTCACAGGAGCAGTCGGGATAACAAGTTGACCGACGTCTCGTATCAAAATATCGATGGATGATCGAGGCCGCTAGTCGACAAGAATTTCATCGAACACGTCCCAAGTAATAACATTGCCAAATACCCGACAAGTGCGACAACACATCGCGGCCTCAAACCGCGCTCGATTTTGATCCGCAATAACGCATTTTTCGACACCATAATATCCAAAAAGGACGTCATAAATACACCCGGATTGCATGTTAACCAACCGGTCAACTCGGTCGAAAAAGCAAGGCTACTTTGGGCAGGCGTTGACCGTTGAGATTTTTTCTACCGCGCCAGCACCAACTCTGCCTTTAGCCCTCCTAGGCGATCGCTATCGCCTAAGCGTAGCAATCCTCCGTGCGTCCGCGCAATGTCGGCCACGATTGACAGCCCAAGCCCTACGCCTGTTCCCTTATTTTGATTGCGAGCAGGATCCAGTCGTACAAAAGGGCTCATCGCGGCTTCTCGATTTTCAGAAGGTATCCCCGGCCCGTCGTCTTCGACGGTGATGCGCACCGCCCTATCAGAAACCAACAAACTGATTTCGGCGCAACTGCCATAACATAACGCGTTAGTGATAAGGTTATCCAGAGCCCGCCGAACGGCCAAAGGGCGCAACGAAACCATTCCATCAAAGCCACTCATTGATACACAACGCACCGAAAGCCTGCTTCTTTCGGCGTCGGCGATCACCCCTTGGATTATGTCGCGCGGTGAGCACAACGCCAAACTGTCTCCTGCATCGTTGCGAGCAAAATCCAGAAATGCATCAAGCAAGCCCTGCATGTCGTCCACATCGCGGATCAATGGCGCGGCATCGGCATCGTCTAGCATCGACAGACCCAAACGAAAACGGGTCAACGGGGTGCGCAGATCGTGGCTTACCCCCGATAACATCATCGTACGGCTTTGGGTTTGGCGCTCGATCCGGTTTCGCATATCCAAAAAGGCCATGCCTGCCGCTCTTACCTCCAATGCGCCTGTTGGTGTGAACGGTATAACACGCCCCTTGCCATACTCTGTTGCGGCCTCGGACATGCGTTTGATGGGACGCAATTGATTGCGCAAAAAGAAATAGGAAATCGTGGTCATAATTGTGCCCATTACAATCATTATGACCAATAGCTGGTGAGGGTTGGAGGCGGAAACCCTGCTCCGCTCAAAGGCAAGTTGCATAGGGCCATATCTTGTTGTCATCCAGAGCCTCACAATGCTGCGATCTTCCAAGGATACAAACAACGCCTCTGGAACGCGACTTCTGAGAGTTTCGATCACAACACTGCCGGTCAAATCTGACCAAAGTGTCTGATCTGCAATCGGCACGTTTGCGGCTGGTAGCACGGCTGCAATTTCGAGTGGAGGCGCAATGCGAGTCAACGCCAGTTGCGCCTCATCCAAATCCGCCGCGTTATTCACTGTGTCGCGGACAAAGCGCACTTCGATGCTAACAGCGCTTGTCATCGAGCGGCTGACACCGTCAAAGTAGCGCTGAATGAACTCAACCGTAACCAACACCTGCACCGTCAATACGGGCAGAATGAGGATGAGTGCCGCACGACCATAAAGTCCGCGGGGCATATAGTTTTTAAGCCAGCGCCAGAACATGCGCCCACGCTACTGCGCCACTTGCAAAGGGGAAAGGTAAGATCACGATGCACAGCAAGGAATTTGCACCGATTGCCGGTAAGGCCTACGCTCTTGAGGACGGGTTGCGGATGATCCTTGCCCCGAACCCATCGCCAATGACGCATCTGGGGACCAACACTTATCTTTTGGGCAGCACTCAGATTGCAGTTATTGACCCTGGTCCCGATAGTAATACTCACCTTTCGGCGATTCTTGATACGGTCGCGCCGCACGGCATCAGTCATATCATTGTGACCCACAATCATTTGGACCATTCGCCGTTGGCCAAGAGGTTGGCTGCGCAAACGGGTGCCAAGATACACGCCTTTGGCACCCATCTCGCGGGGCGCAGTTCTATCATGGTCAATCTGGCCGCTAACGGTTTGGCGGGCGGCGGCGAAGGAATCGATCACGGCTTTATTCCCGACATCGTTTTGAAAGATGGTGATCGGGTGAATGGTAAAGATTGGTCTCTCACGACCCTCCACACACCAGGTCATATCGGAAACCACCTTTCATTTGCTTGGAATGACGCCGTATTTACAGGCGACCACGTCATGGGTTGGGCTAGTTCACTGGTTTCACCGCCCGATGGAGACCTCACAGATTTCATGCAGTCATGTGAGAAATTGCAAAACACGCACGCGCGGGTATTTTATGCGGGGCACGGTGCCCCGATCTATGATCCTCGCGGGCGACTTTTATGGCTGATAAATCACCGCAACGCCCGGGAGGCACAAATTCTCGCATCGCTTTCGGACGGCGAGGCTGATGTCGCAACTTTAACCCGAAAAATTTATACGGATATTCCCACTGCGCTGGTATTGGCCGCCGAACGGAACGTCTTTGCGCACCTAGTAGACCTATACCAAAAACGTAAAATCATTGCCGCTACAGCACTATCCTCACAGGCAACTTTCCGACTTTTAAAGGAAAAGTAAAAAACTACGAAAAACCCCTAGACGCCCCTGTACACCGTTGCTATATCGCCCCAAGTGTTCCGACGTAGCTCAGTGGTAGAGCAGTTGACTGTTAATCAATTGGTCGTAGGTTCGACCCCTACCGTCGGAGCCATTTTACTCATAGAGTTCAATGGCATACAAACATCTCTTGAAGTGTACCCCTGTGCTTCAAAGCTTACGGAAGCATAGCGGAAGCAGCATGTTGGAATGCATTCGGTTGTGACTTTGCAACACCCCACCTAACAATCATTCTATTGATTTGTTGTAATTACCATGTCCACCGCTTGTTTCCACGTCGGGGCATAACTCTCCTATAAAAATTGAATATTTACACGATATTGAAACCCCAACTAAAACGTTGGTGTTTGAGCCGCCGAAAAAAACCTTACCCAACGCGTAATTATCAGAATCTTTTTCTAGTCTCAGCCTAAACCTGCCGTTGACAGCTCAATCTAACGCTGCAGTGCAGCTTTCACGCTACTGACATTCGTCCTGAGCGCAGCATTAAGTCAGGATCAAACTTCGGTGTAGAGACGGAACTTGCCGTTCGAGTCATTGTTGCGGGGTTTCCCTTTCTGTCTCAATTTGCGCGAGACTGGTCGCATCTTCTCGCGATTTGGATTCAAACGGCAGCTACGCTTGATATGCGCTCAAGATTCAAATCCGATTAAAAGGAAACTTGCCATGATCCTCTATCCAATGATTGAACTGCTTGATGGCCGATGTGTCAGCCTTTTTCGCGGTCGTACAGAAGAACCCCAGATATGGCACCTCGATCCGGTAGAAAAAGCGAAGAGTTTCGCAAAAGCGGGCGCGCAATGGCTACATATCACGGATTTCGATGCGATGTCAGGCGATGAACGCAACGCGGACCTCATCCGCGAAATTATCCTTACAGCGGGCATTCAGGTGCAGTTGGGTGGCGGTTTTCGAAGCTTGGAACGCATCAGTTACTGGATCGATCAAGGTGTCGGGCGCGTCGTTGTAGGAACTCTGGCCATGCTTCAGTCCGACATTGTTAAGGAGGCCGCAAAGCTTTATCCCGATCAGATTGTGCTTGCGGTTGATGTCTATGAAGGGCTGGTCGTCAGCGATGGTTGGTGTGAGAAAAGTGCCTTTACGCCTTCGGCATTCCTCAAGGCATTTGAAAATGATCCTTTCGCGGCGATCATCGTGACCGATATCGATGCAAGCATTGGTGACGCCGAGGACAGTATTGCCTTGATCACGCAACTCGCTAGCGAAGCGCGGACTCCGGTAATTGCAAGGGGGGTGGCGCGGACGCTTGATGACTTATCGCGACTGAAATACGTGCCGTTTGTCTCGGGGGTCTTGATTGGACGCGCCTTGTTCGACCGGAGCATCGATATCGAGGCTGCGTTGGAGGTTTTCAAACCTGAAGGAGAAGGACGGGCCAAATTCATCTGAGATGATTTTGACGGCTTGACGGTTTGTTGAACAATCAACTTTAGTACGCTTGAAATCCCGATGGATGGGCAGTTTTCACCTGTCGCGAGCGGCCCTTTGCTGACCTTGGTACAACTTCCGTCTAACGGCTGCTCTCAGCCGATTGTGTTGAAAAACTCCGTTTTTGGCTCTGGTCGGCCAAATATTTCACCGTACAGGCTGACAAGCTTTTGGTGGCGAGGGGGTCAGCCAAATTGACGTTTCGCTGCTCATGTGCCAGTTTCCTTCGCCTCACGAACAATCTCATCTGACTTCTTGGCCTGACAGGCTTTTGCCTGAAAAACGCGACGTCTGAATTTCGGAGTTTTTCAACACAATCAGCCCATAACTGCCCGTTGTGCAACCGCTGCCTTCGGGTCAAACTTCAGGCACAAAAAGTGAACAGCATACTTTCGCCAATTTGCCTTGTGGCTGGACGTCACAGGCATCTCCCGCAGGCTGTTCATCGATTTGGCGCGCGAAAAAGTTGAACTACGCCACAGCTAAGACTTCTGAAGCGTCAGTCAAAGGGCAGGTGAACCAGAAAACGGTTTCTTGGCCCGGCTCACTCTCAAATCCGATCGTGCCACCCATCAATTCAATTAAGGTGCGCGAGATGCTCAGCCCTAATCCGGTGCCACCTCGCTGACGCGCGTCGGAGCTGTCCGCCTGTGAGAAAGGTTGGAATATTTTGCTACGAAACTCTTCGGGTATACTCGGCCCAAAATTGCTCACTGAAATTTTCATATGGGTTGGCAGAACTTCGGCAGTAAGCCGAACTGTTGTCTCGGAATGAGCAAACTTACATGCGTTCGACAGCAGGTTTGTCAAAACCTGAATAACACGCTTCTTGTCTGTAGAGATCATCTGTTCAACGTCAGGCTTCGGCACTTCCACCCCGACGTTCCACTGCGAGGCATAAGTTTCGAACTGTTGGGATGCGTCACTCAAAATCTCGTTAAGACTGAACGAATTCACTTCAACGTTCATATTGCCCGAATCCATTTTCTCCATGTCCAGAATATCGTCAACAAGGCTGGCGAGGCGGTCAGAATTTGACAAAGCAATCTCGATTAATCGGTCAGAAACCTTGGGTTTTTCAGCTTGCGACTGAACTTGCAAAAGTCCGAGTGCGCCTTTGATTGAAGTTAAAGGCGTACGAAGTTCATGACTAACAGTGGCGACGAAATCATGTTTCATCCGCTCTAGTTGAAGGGTTTCTGTCACATCAATCTGTATCCCGAGCATCCTGAGGGCGGTCCCGTCTGGGGCACGCTCTACCACGACGGCATCGGACTTGATCCAGCGCCATTCATCATTGGCGACATTTACGCGAAAACGAACTTCAGCGCGGTCTGTGCGGCCTTCGATGCAGGCCGCTTCTGCTTTTTTGAAAAAGACAAGGTCATCCGAATGCATGCGAACCATCTGTTCTTGATAGGGATTTTTGCAGCTTGGAAGAGCTTCAGTTTGCATGTTCTCGAGCCAAGTATCGGAGACGACTGAGGTTTCGCGCTCTAAATCAATATCAAAAACGCCAATTTTAACGCTCATCAGAGCGAGGTTCCACCGTTGCTCAGCCTCGACAATCTCCTTTGCATGCCGTTCGGTGACGGTGATATCGCGCATTAGCAACGTAGTCCGTGCTTCATCTTCCGCAGTGAACCACGTCTTCTTTTCGACTTCGATAATCAGTGGCTCAGCTCTCTCGATTGTCGAAGTCACGCGTAGTTTTGACCATCCATCAGCACCTTGCAGATCCATGTCAGGAAGCAATTCACTGAGGGATTTTTCATTCAGACACATCTGGCTCGTGAGCGGCAACAGAAGTTTCAGTGCGGCCTCGTTTGCATGGACGATTTCGCCTGATTTATTTACCGAGAGGATCGCAAGCATCGCATTCTCAAGAATAGAGCGCTTCTCTTTGTCTTGCGTTTCAAGGTCTCGGGTTTTTTGCGCTATGGTGACAGAGATTGTCTGGTTTTTCCTGATCAACACATGCAAGATTGTGCTGACCAGTGCCGTAATCAAAAGCCCTAATGTCAAAACGATCCAGCTTGCTCGGAATGGCTGGATAGAGTCGAACTGCGGCGTACTTCTCAATGACATAGAGAAGGTTTGTCCGAATTTCTCAATCGACTGGCGACGGCCATAGTCTGGTGCTTCAATGGCCGTCGCGGGTACAGTTTTGATATTATCAATAGCCGTCTTTGCATTAAATTCGGCTTGTATTTCTATCAGTTTGCCTTGCGCAGTTGTTAGGCTTTTGAAGAAATTATCGGCATTCAACACCGCGAATGCAAAGCCAAGAAAATCATCTTTCTGCGGCTTCATAAGATATGTATTTTGCAACGGTTTGTAGATTGGTTTAAGTAAAAATACCCGAGATTCGCCGATTTGAGGAACGAGATCTGGGAAGTGTCCAGCTACAAGAGTTTGACCCGTATCACGAGCTTTTTTTGCGATAGCAAGGAGATCGGGATTGCTTGCAAAATCCAGCCCCAGAAACATTTGGTGGCTGGCGAGTGGCTCAATATATTGCACGATAAAATTGTCGGCCTGAAGCGTGGATGGCAAACTTCTGAACTGACGAAGGCTATCAGTGAGCGCGAACAAATTACCTCGCAGGCCATTTTCTTCAGGGGCCGCCGTGGCAAGACCGATTGCATCAAGCGCGAACATACTATCATTCACGTTCAGAGCTTTAGCATAGTTTGACATGTCTAACGCGGTTACTTCGTCAGATGCCATTACTAAACCATTGAGACCATCAAGGATCCGACTGTAGTCTTCGAAACGTTGATCAAGAGAGATAAGGCTTTGATCCACCATAACCTGAAAGGCTTCCTGCGATCTACTTTGTGCGATTTTGTGCACCAGTAAAAATGAGAAATAGGATAGTCCAAGAAAAAAAAACAAACTGATCCCTTGGAACCATCGCGCACTGTTATCTGAAGACATCTCTCACCTACTGAATGTATAGCTTTTGCAGACGACAGAAAACACGTAGTAAATCGATATGGTGCCACTGTAGTTTGAGTTATTGTTGTACTGCAAAAGGGGCAACAATATGACACCAATCTGAACTTGCAGAGCTGTTTGTTTCGAATTCTGCAACATTAGAGGCTTTGGGGACTGAATGGGCCTGGTGCGTGTAGGCATCTGTATAGAGGTGTCCCGCGAAAAGACCCATCATTTTCAGCAGGTGGTGCAACCTATGATCTAAGTGCTGAGAATGCCTGCAAGCGGCTCACTGCGGGCATCGTCCAATGTAGATTTCTGCGATGCGCATAAATTGCCGCATTTGGGAAACTGCACTGCAGCGTCAGATTGACTGACGAATGGCGTCTTTAGGGCTGGAAGCGCATTTGAAGCTAGACGACGGCCACGACTATGCAAAGTCAGTAACTGAGTAAAGCGGCCGTCGGTGCCGACCGCAGCGAAGGTCCGCTCTCCGCCCATTCTGTTGAAAAAACGCATTCTGCCGTCAGTGATCAATTTTCAGAATATTGCC
>TARA_R110002051_G_scaffold247168_1_pt1 | contig 18566 bp, 14 predicted proteins | sample TARA_R110002051 | Tara Oceans TARA_R110002051 (sample SAMEA4397023) | marine metagenome | biome: Polar Biome; feature: [MES] marine water layer (ENVO:01000295) within the mesopelagic zone...; material: water (ENVO:00002006), including particulate matter (ENVO:01000060) such...
CATTTAATCTAAATGGCAGTTACACAGAATCTGGGATGGTCTCTACATTATTAATACTCTAATACTCCCCCATAGGGTAATTTACTCAAAGAGACCACCTCCTCTATTGATTCCTTCTTTTTTAATATGAGAAAAATCACCCCGTGTTTTTAAAACTGCATAAGCTTCAGCTATAGACCAACCTCTACTAACATTCCTATAGTGGTTTTCTGATAATTCATAGAAGCCATATAGACGCTTACCGTCTGCGCCACGCCCGTTAGACTCACTGAACCGCAAGTTGTAATCTCCTGCAGCTGCTTGTATCTTATTAAGTTTGTAATAATTTATATAGAATGAAATAATAATATTAATCCCCATTAGAGAGTATTGAAAACTGACAATAAAATGTTGCCAAGAAATAGCGGATAGATAATATTTAAGGTTTCACAACAGAAGATCTCGTTTTATTTCTGTGATGACATCATGGTTCTTGCAATCTAAGACTTAATTATGATTTGAATCTTCAGTTGATCTAACTGTAAAATTTTTTGGCTTGTACAATTATCAGTTATACTTCTCAATCAGTGATGAAGTCCGCTGTGAGTTCTTCATAAAAGGCCATACCTGAATCAGACAGTACAAAATGCTGAGTGATAGGGTTTTCAAACATGATTTGGCGCTCAATTAGAGTCGATTTAATGCTTTTGAAGAGATCATCATTCATACCAGCTCGTTGTAGTATTTCTACAGTATCTGGTAGTAATCCAATCTTATCAATATCAGAAAGCATTAATCCACCTGAAGCGGAACTGAGTTTATCAATCTTATAATTATGTGAGGTGACGTACTTACCTATAATCAATAGCAAACAATATGCTTTCATTGCAATTTCAGTTTTGCCTATATCATAGGAGTTACCTTTAACTATATAAATGAACTCTGTGTTGGCAACCAAACTAAAGCCGCACATATCATACTGGTTTTTATATAGCTCTAAGTTTTTGATGATTTCTTCAAACATAGGGTTTGATTCAAAATCACCATGTGAACCTAGACGTCTTTTGTTTATGATACGGCCATTCATCAAATGGTCATATATCTCAACACTACTGTGCAAATCAATCATTTACTTGTTCCTTAAGCTTGAGATCAGTCATATGCGGATTAGCTTGATTGTTGATCCGAGTCAGTACTCGATATTCCCAATAATAACTCCCGTCCTCTACGCGTCGACGTTCACTCAGTTGTCTAATTTTTGTTTTTGGAATAAGTGACAAGTAAAACTCAAGTCCGTACAGTACATCGACAAGCGTATACTCATTGATAGATTTTTTAAGATAATTGTCTAAGTATTGATGGATATCTTCGATGAACTGTTCTTTTGGTAGAGACGCGATATGTTTCAAAATATCATTTTTACGACTCTGTAGCGTTTTATCAGGCAGTTTTGGAGCATGAGAAATATCAACTTTTTGTTTAATTGGTCGTTGCTGAATCTCTTCAAAGTAGTGCTTAAACTGTTGAATGCTTTTTCCAGGGTGACGATCAAATTTAGCAGAAAAACTTAACTTGTGAGAGGATAGTCCATCAAAAGAGCGCATATCACTGATATCTTCAAGGTCCGCTGTGAGATATAGGTTCTTTTGTCCCCCGTGACGATAAAGATTCTCAAAGGTTTGCATCAATGCATTATATCTTTGTTCAATAGCCATGAAGTAGCGGCGCTGTTCAGCCAAACTATATAAGTAAGTCAAAAGTCTATTAGAAAGTGATTCAATATCTTTATAGTATGAAGTAATCGCTGTTAATTTATAACGTATAGCGATAGCAATTGATTCATGACCACTTTGCCGATAGTAATCCATCAAAGCATCAATAGATTCTACGAAGTTTTTACGATTAACGAGTTGTATATCGGGATTGATAAACTCTAGACATGGCTTTATGTGACGGTCATGTAGCTGTTGAGCAGTCTCATATAACTCATTAATCGAATGCGTTTGCTGACCAGCTTCAAATTGACCATATTGGTTAGCAACATCATCTACCTTATGATGCAAAACCCGAATATTTTCTTTAACGGTGGTCAAAATCTCACTGATTAAATCCCAAAATAGATTAAGTTGATCGCGGTAATCTTGAGAGCCAGTTTCACAATGCATGATGTTAATGGTAGATTGCTCGGTTTGTTGCCTTAATGATTCAAACTTAGCATGACTTAGCTCTTTATTTCGAGATACATCCAAAAATACTAGTAAATCGTATACTACCTTTGACATGACGAGCATGCCACTCACTTTATCGTGATGAGTAAAAACGCCTCCAGCAAGCAGATTATCTAGACTCAAAATGTTCTTTAGGGATTCGTTATCCTGCGATAAAATTTTCTTATTATAAAATTGAACGTAAATGGTGAAAGGAAACTCCATGGCACCGTCATGTGAGTTGATATAATCAATAAATTGAAAAAAATCGTACTTAAATCCTAGTACCTTTTCAATCAGTACATCACGGTTAATCATGCTAAAGCCTCGGTTTGGAGTGCTTGGTCGTCATCTATATTACCCCAAACTTCAACTGATTCAGGCAAAATGTTAAGTACACAGCTTGCTACCGTAGGCGGGTGCTGGAACACGTTGTAATCCACACGTATCCAACGCCTAACAGATTGACATACTGAGGCTCGCTGAGTTGGCGTAGCGCAAAATGCTGAAAAACCGTGTTTATCAATACAATCAATAATTGTGCTGGTGTTATCATCATCTAAATCGCCGATTTCATCAATGACGATAGGCATCTTGAAGGAAGCCCCTTGCATAAAAATTCGTCCGAGTAAAATAGCAATGATTGAAGCGGTAATAGTGCTGGTAGTACCACCAGACTGTGATTTATCAGTCAGAACACCATTGACATCGGTATATTCAAAATTAATTTTGCTAATGATGTCGCGCATTTTAATTAGCTTGGTTCGTTTGTTAGCATGTTTTTCCATAAACGCCATTAGAGTGCGATAGAACTCATCACTCATAAGCTCGGTTTGGGTAATATCATGATTTTTCTGTAGCTTGCGAACATGTTCAAAGTCTGCATGGCAGTGTAGCTTAATGCGAACCTGCTTAAGATTAGATATTTGATGTGTATTTAGCTCAGTATTAATTGCGGCCACATAGTCGGTCAGCATTTGGCTGGCGTCACTGATTTCGCGCAGTTGACTGCTGATTATTTGATTATGTCTACTGATATTATTGGATTGTGTTTGGATCTGATAATTAAGCGAACTAAAGCTATTGTTATAAGTAGCAATGATATCGCTTAATTGGGTCAATGTTTGAATATTAGTAAACTGATCAACATTGTCATTAGGTACCTTTTGTATGAAGTTCTCAATTTCATTTTTAAGTTCACTATAATCACGGGTATGAGCGTTATTTTGCTGAGTTAAATCATTAATAGTGCGCATATCTAAGCGGAGTGACTCATCGTGCCTTTTGGTATAGGCTGCTATAATCTCTGAAATCTCAGTTTCGCTATAATGGGTTGTACCTATGCTTGTAGTTACTTGATTTAAGCTATTAGTATAATGCTCAAAATTATCCTGCTGATTTTCGAGTTCTTGTCGCTGACTAAGAATACTGTTCAATTCATGAGCTGCTTGATCTTTTTCTTTCCCAAGTATTCCCAGTTGTTCAGATAGCTCTGACTTTAAATTTACTTTTTCTTCGAGATGTTGCTTATCATTTTCAATATCTTTTAGGCTAATCTTATAGCGCTCTAAAGCATCAATCTGCTCGTTAAGGGTAACTATTTCTTTTTCAAGTTCTTCTAAGCTTTGCTGGCGTGAAGCACCACTAGCATCATTAGTTGCATTGAGGAGTGTTATTCTATTGATTTCATTGTCTTTGATTTGCTTTTTAAGCTTAGCAATAGAATGTATTAAAGACTGTCTTTGCTCTTCTACCTGAAACCTACGAGTTGTCGTATTTGGCATCTGGACTTGGTCAAAAAGGAGCTGCTGATCTGTTGTGCCAAACCAATTCGTAAATGATTTGATAGAATCAATCTGATCGGATGTCAACTCTAATGCGAGCGCACCAAAGTCGTCGTTTAGACTAAATAACACATCAGCTGTTTCAGCTGGTAGCTGCGTCAACATAAGATTATCTATGTTCTCTAAAGTATCCTTCTTATGTTTAAGGTTTTCTGTATTTTGATTGATACTCTTAGTCAATTCTTCTAATTTTTTAGTACTATTAATAGTATCAAGAAGTGCTGTTTTTTGACTTTTAAGTATCTCTCTATGTTCACTGAGTATTGAAGCCAACTCAATGGCATTAGTATTATTATGCTGAGATAGAACTTGCTCAGCTAGATATATATTCTCTTGATATTTTTGTATGGTTTTATTCAACTCATTAGTGGCACCCTCTAGCTTGCTAGTTTCTTTTTTAACTTTTTCGAATCTGGAATCTAAATCTGCATGTGACTTTTGAACTTCGGTGAGTTTTTTAGATAAGTTACCAAAGCTATTAGCATAGCTCGCTTTGCTATTCGACAAAATTTCTGACAGCATAGTATGCTGCTCAGTCAATATTTTACGCTTTGCTTTTAAGTCTTCAAATTTAGATTTTAAGTGTTCATAATTCTCTTTGTTATTTTTTAGGCACTGTAGTTCTTCATTCTTTTGTAATAGCTTTTGGTAGTCCTCTTCAAGGCTTGCTAAGTCAGCATTCATGCGCTCTTGTGGTCGTCCACGTTTCATCTCAATCAATGTGGCAATAGCATCTGCTAAAGCTTCAGTACCACCTGTACCTGCATCAAATGCCATTTGATAGATACTGCGAAATGCGTGTACCGCTTTATTGGTATTTTCAGATAGCGGCACAATACTGTAACGACTATGAGCACCTGTAAAGTTGCTGTACATCAGCTCTGTCAGTTGTCGATCATCACTTACATGTAAACCACCATGTTTCTTTTGAAATGCCAAAATAGTAGTCACACTTAAATCATTAGCAAAATTTTTGCTCTGATCATCCCAAAATAAGTGTCTGATTTCGTCATAAGATAACGGTAAGAAAATACGGTAGTAGCGAAAACCTTTATCACGATATAGCACCATACAGGCTACACCAGCATCATTCTCGGTCTCCATTATCAAAAAAGACTGAGGTGAAGGAAAGTAAAATTCGTATGAGTCTTCTTTTGAATAAACGCCAGTCTTACCTTTAAATTGAAATTTCTTATGACAATTATTGAAATCTGTTTCGGGATAAAGCATTAACTTGGTCGCGGCGAGACTTGCTGTTTTGCCTGCATTATTAGCACCAAATAGAGCCATATGACTATCTAAGCGAATCTCTGAATAAGCATGATTTGCAGAGTTCACGAATACGATGCGCTTCAGGGTATAGTTTAAGGTTTCACTTGCTAACATATCAGTCATATAAGTAACTCTCTTGTTCTAAGGTTTTATGAGTCTTGGTAATTACATCGCTTACTGCATACAGCTCAACATGGTGCGAGCAAATATGACGAATGTCAGATACGGTTTTAGGCTTAGTAAAGCTAGCCACCTGATTCAATCGCTGTTCAAGGTCATCTGGGATGACAAACTCAATCAGACTATCGGGCAGTAATTTAATAAGATTACTAGCAATAGTCACGCCGCCTAAGTCTATATCACCGCATACATAAAGTTTTTGATAATCTGATAGAAACTTACGATGTAAGGAGTTGCTGATATCATTACCGGCTCCGAAAATCACATCATAGTTTGAACTGCTGAATTGGCAGCGCGTCTGTAAGAATGCTTTAGTTTGAGTCCAGTTTAAAAATAGCTGTCTATTCTCAATAATAAGTGCGTCTTTTCCTTTACGTAGTTCCATATCTCCAACAGTTCGAGGATCTAAAGACAGCTCATCAGAAAAAGATGGTGGATAGCTAGGCTTTCCCTTAGTATCTATTATTATAACGATAGGATGAGACATATTAGAAAATTGTAGTGAGCCTGAAAGATGAGCATCATGTATCAATAATAAATAGGACCCCATTACCTTGTGACTATGACTTAAGTTTTGACGAGCACTGCTTATACGGTCATCACCAATCTGATTGACGTAGTGCTTTAGTACTTGATCTAGTTCTGTTGGCAAACTGATAACACGATAATTACTTCCTGAAGACTTAGTGGCTCTGATATCACTTAGCTCAAAGCATACCCCTAAGTTCAATGAGTCTATTAGTGTCTTAAATCGTAATAAATTTATCGGTTTGCCATTCTCAATACTTAAAAGCATATTTTTAAGGCTATTCGCGCTCATTGCTTCTCCAACACTTCAATCTACATTAGTAGAAATCTTTATTTTTAGCCCTAAATGGCTGGCATGTTCAGTGCTTAATATTCTGAGTGGTAATTTATCATATGAAATGCTTGCTCTCACCATATATCGCCATGTAATACGATATCTTAGGCATTTGCTATGGTAGAGCTACTTTAAGTTATTGTTGAAAGTTTTTCTTAGTTAATTTCATTCTTTACGACACATACTGTCGTCTCTTATGCTTTGTATCTATCAATGTTTGTGGAGACTTGATATATTCTATGGATATCAAAACTTAACAATTATTGAGAGATGAAATATATGGCGGATTTACAAAAACAGTTTTTAGAATTTCATAATGATATTAAATTAGGCACTTATGAAGAGAACGGCTTTTTACGTGATAAACGTGACCTAATAATCGATCAACTTAAAAATAAGTTGAAAGAGAAAAAAGATGAAGGCTATCCTCAGTACGAAAGAAGTTTCAACCAAGGAAGCTATGCTCTAAATACAGGTATTCAACCTATAAGAGACGGTGATTATGATATCGATGTTGGTGTACTTCTTGACTGTTATAAAGAAGACTATAAACCGGTCGAATTAAAAGAGTTAGTCGCAGATTGTATCAAACACAATAATCGGACAGTAGCAGTTAGTCGTTCATGTGTGACAGTGACATATATAAAGAATGGCAATCCAGACTACCATGTTGATTTGCCAATCTATGCTAAGTCTAGCAACGCATACGATGATACATATTACCTAGCTAAAGGTAGAAAAGAATTAGCTGAAGATAAGCGAGTTTGGCAGGCAGCGGATCCTGAGGGTATCAATTCAATAATCAATGGCTTATATAAAGGTAATAATACCTATGAAGATAACGGTTCTGATCAACGTAAACAGTTTCGTAGATGTGTACGCTATTTAAAAAGATGGCGTAATCATAAATACGTGGGTATTCATAGTATTGGATTGACTATGGCAGCGTATCACTGGTTGGAACCCGAAGTAGAAGTTAAAAATGATGGAGAAGTTCTACTGAGTTTGGTCAAAACTATCTTGAATAATTTTGATTACTCTGGTCGTCTCAGCATTAATTTGCCTATAACACCTGGTGGTGACTTACTAAAATCTGTCAACGATGACGATATGGCTACTATCAAGGAGCGTTTTGAGACACTAAGGGATAATTTACAGTCAGCTGTCGATGAGCCAGATGCGCATGAAGCCAGTAAGACATTGAGAAAAAGTTTTGGTGATGACTTTCCAGAAGTAGCGAAACGCGATAAAGCTAAAAAAAGTAATGAAGCGCCATATGTCAGTACTGGCACATCAGCATAGGTAATGTCATGACAATCAGCCAAAACCTTCAACAAAGCTTTGAGATGCATATTCAATTTCTTGGTGGCAAAAGCATTGAGAGCCATGATAAAAAGGATGGTTTTATAGCCATCGGCTTTGATTTAAATATTCATGGTCAGACAGTTCCTTTATCAGTCAAATATGTTGATCAAAAGCGCTGGCTGTTGCTGCCTACAGTGTCAATTGCTGAGTGCAACTTACCAGCATTAGATCATGTAGGTAATAATGGCTTGATATGTGTTACAGATCATCAAGGTGAGATGTTTGATAGCGGTGACTTATTTGGTCTTTTCAAATATGCTGTAGATACGGCTATAGACATTCTTACGAACTCTCTTAAGTCATATCAAGCTGGTAACAGGATTGCTCTATACGAAGAAATTGATGGTTATAACCAGACAATCGTGTCAGATGCACCAGTTATCGTTGCGACACACAATCCAAATCAATCTGACAGTTTATATGCGTGGTGTATTAATTGTACGAGACAACGTAATACACCTCAGTTTTATCACATTAAATATTTAGTAGATGGTACTAGCCAACATCCACCTAGCTCTAGCCCTTATACTGCTATAAAGGTAACTAAGATATCCTTACCTCGTATTGAGGATTTTGTTATTCCTGATCTTTTTGAATCATTTGATGAAAACTGGTGGAAGCAACAAATGTCAAAATTCAGTGAAAATCAGTTGGATAGCTTACAGAAAAAAAGTAATTTTAAAATTGTTCTCTTAGAAATACCCACACCCAAAATGCATACGTACTTGGTCATTTCCTATTATCAGGACATGCCTTCAAATAGATATCGTAATTTTAAGGTTCAAACCTTACAGCGTGGCTGGCGTGAGTACTTACTAAATCGTACCGGTACTGAGTCTGACTCCTCTAGTAAAAGAACCTTTGTGATAGCTGGCTGCGGTTCAGTTGGATCAAGAGTTGCAGAGATACTGGCTGAGTCGAATGTCGATAAATTAATACTGGTTGATTATGATGATATGAAAACTGACAACGTTATGCGACATTACCTTGGAATACAAGATATCAACCAGTCTAAGGTTAGTGCTCTTAAAAATCGTCTCCAACAAAACATACCTGAGTTAGAAGTAGTAGTCTATAAAACTAATATCTTAAACTGGCTTAATAGCCAGAATGACGAACAATTATCTGAAATTCACTCCATAGTATTAGCTACTGGTCATCCTCCAACAGAATTGGAGGTATGCCGCCGCTTATATACTAATGAGGCTAGTATCCATGTTGTATCTGGTTGGCTAGAGGCTTACGGATTGGGCGGTCATATTTTAGGATTCAGAAGTAATAACGATGCTTGTTTAAAATGTCTCTACTATGATGACGATGGCAATCCTTCAAATTATATAAAGACCAGTTTGTTTAGTAATCCTTCTGGCATAGTTTTATCAAAAAACATCACTGGATGTGCTGGAGCGTTCACAGCATATGGTTCAGTCCATGCTATGAAAACAGCAGTAATAATGGCTGAATATGTAATCGAGAATAAAGTAGGATTACAGTCATGGTGCGCTACCAATAAGTTACCGACCAACTATAACTTGAAGGCCACCAAACATCATGCATTGGCTCTACAAAATGGTGGCTACTACTTACAGTCTTTAAATACTATTAAAGTGGCAGGTTGCTCATGTTGCAGTACCTAAATAAGCGCATTATATGGAAAGAAAATGATAAAGCATACGATGGCGCAATAGCCGAGTCTGTCATATCCACATGGTTCGATTTTAGACAGTCACAAGCCAAATCCAAGGAGGCTGGCGGTATATTATTAGGTAGCTATTATCCAGACAGTCATACAATAGTAGTAGACGACTTAACTACGCCAATGTTCAGAGATAGACGTACTCGCACCACTTTCTTTCGTTCCAAATCTCACGATAAAGCTCTGAAAAAATATTGGAAAGATACCAAAGGTTTTGGTGGTCTGCTAGGTTTATGGCATACACACCCTGAGCCAAAACCCAATCCATCTAGTACGGACTTAAATGATTTAGCGAGTCAATTCACTAGTTCTAAATATTTATCGGAACGTATTTTGTACGTCATCGTTGGTACTAGTCATATTGGCTTTTGGATTGCATACTCTCAAAACTCTAAAATATTTTTAGGCTATTTACCTTTTTCTACTGAATTGGACGATTAAATAATGACTACAAATAATCTATCTGTAGTAACTCAGATCCCGCATGATCAAACCCTAAACAAGACTATATTTACTGATCTTGACTCAGCCAAACAATATCTTGATCATCTTAAAGAGACAGGATTGCAATGGGATTCTGTTGGCTTTCTTTCAGACGCAAGCTACCATAACTTATTAACATTGATGTTCAATGAAGGTCAATTGATTGACGTTTTTAGATTTTCCCTTATAGACGAAGACAATTACATATTTATTCAGGCTTTAAGTCAAAATTTTCAATTAAAAATGGAGTACAGACTTTCTGAAGTTGAAGTCTTTGAAACTAAAAGCTTGAAGAACAAAGCTGGAGTAATATCTCTATGGTCTAATTGTCCGCAAAGCTCATACCCTATAACCAACGAGTCGTTAAAAGATTTTGTAAATGATCTAATTTTGGAAACTAATGATGGCGGTAGAGGTAAAGACTTTACAGTTAATACTGTACGTAAAGTCATGGATGATAGCCATGGTAGATGTATGTTCAGAGGATGTGGTCAACGTTTAGATGTAGACGAACTGACAGGTTACGAAGGTAACTACGGCTATTTAGCTCATATCACTGCATCCTCGACTAAAGGTCCCAGAGGAACACTATATTTATCACCTCTATTGTCTAATGAACCCAGTAACGTTTTATTGTTATGTGATATACATCATCGCTTGGTAGACAGAATTGCAAGTTCATATTATTCAGTATTAACATTAACTATTATGCGTGAAGAGCACATTTACTTGTGTAATAAATTACTTGATGCTTTGAATTATATGCCAGTTGACATTTTCTTTATTCCTTGGGGTGTAAACAGTCAGACTGTAGAAAAACCTAATTCAATTGCAATATCAAAGTCCCTCAGTGTATTTGAACATAGAGCATCAAATAATATTATTAGTGTGAACTCTGGTGCAAGTGAGTCAATGGATACTGATAATAGCTTTGAAGAAAATGCTTCAAAGTATATCGAGAAATGTGTTAATAAGATTCACGATCGAACTGAAGGATCTGGTGCCGCAGTATTCGTTTTAGGCCCGACTTTTGCTTTAATAGGTTTTGGTGCGAAGTTTGGTAATAAATCCAAATTAATGCCAATGCTGCGTTACAGAGATGCTAGTAGTTGGATGTGGCCAGGTGTGCAGCCTAGAGAAGATGCATTTATTATAGATGAGCCGAAGATTGACTCCGATCAATCAGAAATTATAGTTAGCGTTAAATTTACCGCTCCAGCTCCAAAGATAGACAAAACAATTAAATATTTAAATCAGACAGCTAAAACAGAAATACCAGTCATATATATACATCCTCCTGAAAGTTATGGATACGGCAATGGAGCAATAGCACATCCCATTGAAGGTGAAAGACTTGCCAATGAACTTAAGAAAATATTTACAAATTTGAAGGAAATACACGGCATAGAAAAAGTGCATTTACTAGTCTGTGCTTCGAATGCAGCGTGTGTGTATATTGGCCAAGCTGTAGATAGATTTCAGCCTGAGTTTATAGTCTACGACTATGGAACCGAGATGATGGAGCCTAAACTCAGGATATATAATGATGGAAATACTACATTCATCGCATCTAGTGAAAATAATGAGTTAAATAGAAATTAACTTAGCTGTCCAAGAGAGCTTTTTGAAATTAAATAAAGTAAAAATTTATCAGGATTTATAAAAATATGGACGAAACATTTCAAGTATATTTTTCTCATAATGTTTCCTTAAAAAAGGATTTCAGTGATACATATATTTCTATTGAGCCAACTAGCAGTGGCTGGAATGATTTTATATTTAAAACACATTCTAGCTTTCAGGTTTTCATTAATAATGAGCTTGTTTTTGAAGATAAAATTCTCGTAGCCGTTCAAGTTAATAATGATAGTGACGATCCTATAGAATATGTGGGTCTAGGTAATATTGAAAATAATATCTTTTACAGTGAAGTAGTCTCCACTAACCGTTTGTTTTTTAGTTTACTTCCAAGTATAGGTGCATACCGAAATCTTATTAAAACACTAGGTACGGATTTAGCATCAAAAGTATTAAAAGCTATAAACGACCTCGTGTATTTAAAAGATAACCCAAAATTAATCACTTGGATGCAAGAAATCTTAAGTAGTGATGTTTTTTCAAAATCATTTATGCGTAATTCGGAGCCTTTTTTTGCATTTCATAATGCTGAAAATCTAATTAAAGGGCTAGAGTTTGAAGAGTTTGGTAACCTATCAAATAATCTAAATTTAAGCTTTAAACTAGATGGATATGTTAATAATCACTCTATAGACCTTAAATTTAGTTCTGATGGATTAATACCTAAGCGTATAAATATACTAATTGGCGAAAACGGGACTGGAAAAAGCCAGGCACTCAATCATTTCGTACGTGCTTCGTTACAACAGCGAAATTATGCAAATAGTCTCATTGATCATCATACTGAATCAGGACGACCAATGATAAGCCGATTATTAGCTATCGGCACACCAGGAGAAACTAATAATACTTATCCGAAGGACTCTATTAAAAACTCTAAGCTAAATTATAGAAGGCTTATATTAACTAGAAACAGTCGTCCTGGAGTAAGTAGAACAATAGGAGAAAGTCTTGTTCAATTAGTAAGAGTAGATGAATCAATAAGAGAGCAAGATCGATGGGGGATTTTTCTAAGATCAATTGATAAAGCTATACCCCTAAGTTTAATTAGAATTAAACTAAAAAATAAATTTGATGGTTTAGACTATATATCACTAGATAATCTAGGCCGAAATTTGAATGAAGAGAGACAACTCGAATTGTGGTCAAACATTAATAGTGGTGCTGAGCCTATGATGCAATTCGGAGAGAACGTATACCCCATGAGTAGTGGCCAACTTTCTTTTTTCAAGTTTGCATTGCTAGCCTGTTTAAATATTGAAAACGGCTCTTTTGTTCTATTAGATGAGCCTGAAACACATTTGCACCCTAGTTTAATCTCAGACTTTGTTAGCTTATTAGATACTATCTTAGAACAAACTGGATCTTATGCATTGATAGCTACTCACTCTCCCTACTTCGTTAGAGAGGTTGCACGTGAACAAGTGCATGTCTTTAAAAGATTAAATGGTAATGAGATTCAAATTGTAAACCCGAGATTAAAAACTTTTGGGGCTAACATTGGAGATATATCTTACTTTGTTTTTGATGAAGATGAAGGCAATGCTCTCCATCAGCTAGTAGTTAATAAAGTTAAAAGATTAGAATTATCTTATACAGAAGTAAAAGAGAAGTACCAGTCAGAACTCTCTACCGAGATGTTGCATTTGTTAAAAGAATCACTGGGAAACTAATATGAAAAAACTACCACTCCCACCAGTAAATGATCTCAGCATACTGAATAATTTTCGAAATAATAATAGAGTTGCAATAGCAACTAGGGATTTAATTATAGCCGAATACACTATGATTCAGAGTCAATACGATGATTATCATGTTAACTCTGGAAACCCGTGGACATGTATTGCAAATAAATTCTCGAGTAGTCTGAGCGAGAAGCTTATGGATTATTATGATAGTCCGGTTGAGGATTTAAGTTATATTGCAGATATTAGAGCTAATGGCTCTGCTGATATATGCCCTATGTGTGGAAGTTCTAAAACAGCTACTATAGATCATTTTCTTCCCAGGACTGATTATCCGGATTGGGCAGTTTACTCTAAAAATTTAGTCCCAGCATGTGACTGTAATTCAAAACGAGGTGCTAATGTTAAAGGCAATAGTGTTCTTCAACGTGTATTACACCCTTACTATGACGATTGCTTAAATTCGCGATTAATTACAGCTGAATTTAGTGGTGACTTTAATGATCCAGATATATATATTATTTCAATATTTTCTAGCAGTGTAGCGTTGCAAACAATTCAATTTCATATAGATACGGTGGTTAAAAAATCCACATATAAATCTTGGATGAAAGCCAAATGGGCCTCGATGAGAAGAAACCCATCATGCATTATTTCCTCGATTCCAAAAAGAAGTATTATTACAAAAAGTAAGCTTGAAAATTGTTTAGAAGAAACTTTAGAAGATAGAGATCAAGAACATGGAACTCCAAATAACTGGTATTCAATGTTTATTTATGGTATTTACCAGTCCTCAGATGCTAAGAACTGGTTGTTAAACCAACATAATGGGATTATTACAGGAAGTATTGATCCGTTTCAATAGTTTAGATGTTTATCATGAATGGAATCTATGTTTGTTAAATATTCATGTATAACCTTTTTATATGATAATTAAAGTCCTTGTTGATCGAATATCTCATATTTTTGAAAGCAGAGGTGGTTTGCTACCTCATCTGCCTCTCCAAATTAGTTAGATTTGAATTTATTTAGGCTTTGCATCTCCGCGATTTGATCCTGACGAATTGCTTGTGCCATTTTTAGTTGGCCAGTTTCCGCCGTTGCCTTGGTTCGAAGTTGGCTTTGCTTGTGTAGACCTACTCATGGTGTCGCGCCCATTTACATGCATGCCGTTAGTGGAATACGTATAGTCTCAAATACTTAAGCGATTTTTGACTGGGTTAGTGCCGTAAATTTTTTTATTTTCGAATCTTTAGAAACCTTATAAGGAAGACTCTTTAATGGATATAAGACACAGCAGTGAACGATACACATGGATTCCGGCTTTTAGAGCCATAGCGGACTGGATAGTGGACTATGAGGATAAGCAGGAAGAGTTAGTCAACATACTCGCTAAAACTGGTATTACTAAGGGTTTAGAAGATGAGTATATTGAGAATCAGAAAGAAAAATTAAAAGAAATAGACCCTTTTACTTTTTTTGCTGCTTTAATGAAGTTTGGAGATAAAAATAGACAGTTATTAGTAAGTGGGTTAATAAAAATCATTGGACAAGACATTAGCTTACCTCAAGATTTTGATGGTGTGCCTACGTCTCAAGCACAAAGGTTTTGGTTGTTTCCACATAAATATTTACGTTCAGATGACTCAATTCCTTTACTTTGGGAGTTATTTCGCCAGTCCTTAAACGGTAATATCAAGGAACAAGATTTTAATTCAGCGCTGAATATATTCGGTACAGGTTTCACAAAGCTTACTCAATATTTATTCTACATAGACCCATCACGTTATTTACCTATAGATGCACAAACTGAACCATGGCTCGAAAGTAAAGGCTTTAGTTTGCCTAAAGAAAGCTGGTCTGATTATCAAAAACTTCTTACAAGTTTGAAGGCCTATACTGATAAGCCATTCTGGCAAATATCGTATGAAGCATGGTTCGAAAATACTAATAAAAAAGTTTCATCACAACAGAGTGAATATAATATTAAATCGAAAAATATTAAAACTGCAAATGATGTCCCATTAAATCGCATACTATATGGTCCTCCAGGTACAGGCAAAACTTACCATACTACCGAGCTTGCAGTTCAATGCATTGCTCCCAGTTGGTATGATGATTTCAATGATGAATATCTAGATGAACCAGAGAGAAGAGAGCTTATAAAAGCTAAGTACGATGAATTAACAGATAAAGGTCGTATTGCTTTTACAACCTTTCATCAAAGCTTTGCTTATGAAGATTTCGTTGAAGGTATTAGACCTATAGTTGTAGAAGGAATCGATGGCAGTTCAAATATTAGCTACGAAGTGGTTGATGGTATTTTCAAGCAATTATGTACTAATGCTAGAACAACAGAGCAGACAGGCTCTACGCAAACAGTCAATATTGAAGGTAAGAATATATGGAAGCTTTCTTTAGGAAATACTAATATCTCCGATGAAAATGAGATATTTAATGAATGTATTGATAACAACTATGTCCTTCTAGGCTGGGGTGATGACATCGACTTTTCGAACTGCAATAATCGTAGAGAAGTAGTTCTAAAGATAGAGCAGTCACATAATATTTCTTTAGCTGATGATCCTAATAATTATAAAGCTACAGCTGTCAATACTTTCAAAAATACAGTTAGTATTGGCGATCTAGTAATCATATCTGATGGCAACCATAAGTTCCGTGCTATTGCCGAGATTACAGGCGACTATGAATTTTTAGATACAAAAGAACGTTATGGATTTCAGCAATTAAGAAAAGTTAAATGGCTGCGTATTTATAGCCCGAGTCTGCCAAAAGAACGTTTATTTGATAAATCGTTGTCTCAAATGACTATTTACCAGTTACGTAATACAACCATTAATCGAGAAAAATTAAAGCAATTGCTTACTCCAGAGCCTACTACTAATTCTAGAGAGTTACCGCATTTAATTATCATTGATGAGATCAACCGTGGCAATATATCTCGTATCTTCGGTGAGCTTATTACATTACTTGAGCCTGATAAGCGTAAAGGTGGCTCCGATGCACGCGAAGTAATACTACCTTATTCAAAATTACCATTCTCAGTTCCCTTAAATCTTTACGTACTAGGAACTATGAATACCGCTGATAAATCTCTTGCACAGCTAGATTTAGCATTACGCCGCCGATTCAATTTTATTGAGCTATTACCTAAGCCTGAATTATTAGATGGGATAATAGTTCATGGCATTGCTGTATCTGAAATATTAACAGTAATAAATCAGCGTATTGAGGTGCTATTAGATCGTGAGCACACCATAGGTCATTCATACTTCTGGTCTTTGAAAGACTTGGGTTCAGATGACGAAAAAGAAATTGAATTAGGTAATATTTTTAAGAGACGGATTATCCCGTTACTGCAAGAATATTTCTTCTCGGACTGGGAGCGTATTGGCTGGGTATTGAATGATCCTAGCAAACATACCTCAGAACAGTTTATTCAAACTGGGAATATATTTCCAGTAATTAGCGAATTGTTTGATAGTAATATAAACGGTTTAAATGATCGTCGCTACCATATCAATGAGAATGCTTTTAACAATCCTGAATCCTATAAGAAGATATTAATCCAGCCTAATTCTAAATCTTTGGATGGCGAAGCATGATTCAAGTCAGAGAATATGCTCAGCTGACTACAGATAAGACAGCATGTCCTAGCTTAGATTTAGCTATTATCAAGCAAGAAACATTTGATTGGTTAGTGGAATTAAGTGAAAAAGAAAGCTATGGACGGTTTATTACTTATAAGCGTCCACAATACTTGCAGCTGTACTCTTATGTAGGTTATTTAGAAAGTCCTTGCGGCGAAGGTATTGAGATACTACCAAAGACAGGTTTAGGTGCTCAAGAGCCAGACAAGAGCAGATCTGTCTTATGTAAAATGCTAAGCTCTGTACTAAACCTATCTCATAAAGAAGCTCAATCTGCTAGCCTCAATCGAATGAACCTACCTATTCATGAATGGATATATTATCAGTTTTTACATTTGTTAAAGGAGTTGGTAGCGTCTGGGCTCAGATTTGACTATCAAAGAATCGAAGAAGAAAGTAGATTCATTCGTGGCCAGCTTAATATTGCAGTTCAACAAAGACAAACGGTTGGCCGAGCTCATCTTTTTCATATTCGTCATGATATCTATCATCCCGATCGACTTGAGAACCAATTAATTAAAACGACATTGGATTACGTACAGCAGCACTGTAGAAGTTCTGAGAATTGGCGACTGGCTAATGAGCTATCACATATATTAGAGCCTATAACTAGTCTTAAAGAGCCTCTAAACTCAATGCTTAAATGGTCAGATATCAAAATATTGCAATCCTACCGAGCGATAAAGCCATGGTGCCAGCTAATACTTGAAAAGCTTAATCCAAACTTTCAAAAGGGAGAGCACCGGGGTATTGCATTGTTATTCCCAATGGAAATCTTGTTCGAGAAGTATGTGGCAAACTGCTTACGACGAGATATCAAGGCGCCCTGGCAACTAACAACACAAGCTTCTAATAAGCACATGGTGAATGAACAAAAAGGTTTAAAATCGCGCTTTCAATTAAAACCTGATCTATTAATCAGTAAAGAAAGAAGAAATCACCATGTACTTGATACTAAATGGAAGTTAATAAGCTTCAGTAACAGTGATAACAATTTCAATATCAGTCAGTCGGATATTTATCAGTTATTTGCTTATGGTCATAAGTATTTGGATGGTAGTGGGGACATGATGCTTATTTATCCTAAACATCATCAGTTCGAAACACCTTTGGAATGCTTTTATTTAGCAGAAGAGTTGAGATTGTGGGCCATACCATTTTGCATCGAAACTGACAAAGTAATCACGGGTAAATGGATAGAAAGGTTCCCATCTTTAAATCAAGTTTGAAATTGTAGTTCATACTGATTTCATTCATAAATTTGCTTAGGTCGTTTTTAGCATCTTTTCCCACGCTGCTAAAAGAATAATAAATGATGACTGACTTCGAACCACCGACATTCTGCGTGCAAGGTAGAAGCTCTACCAACTGAGCTAATTAAATATTACTGTAAGCGCTGTTGTATATAAGAAGAATAATTTAGGACAGGCATCTCCAAAAACTCTTGTTTGATGAGGTGACATCAATTTGATATAGAAATTTTTGATAGCACCAGTACTAATTTTATTAGAATGAGCTACTGTGCTTTTAGAGGATTGTTATAGTGCCCACGGCAGAATTCCAGCTCAACTTTTTAAGACGTGTTCAGTGGCTGCTTGAATCCAGCTCATACACCTCGACCTATAAATTTGCCTTATTAATGGCAATGGTTAATCTGTCTATAGAGTCTGGAATTAATGATGAC
>TARA_R110002051_G_scaffold56554_3_pt1 | contig 18564 bp, 22 predicted proteins | sample TARA_R110002051 | Tara Oceans TARA_R110002051 (sample SAMEA4397023) | marine metagenome | biome: Polar Biome; feature: [MES] marine water layer (ENVO:01000295) within the mesopelagic zone...; material: water (ENVO:00002006), including particulate matter (ENVO:01000060) such as......
ATATTTTTAGTGGTTGTGTTTATTTTTAGTTGATGCCTGCTAAACCTTTTTCTTTGGTTCTAATTCTATAGGCTTCTTGAATGTCAGATACAAATATTTTACCATCACCTACGTTACCGGAGTATGCGGTTTCTAAAATTGTATTCACTGTTTTTTCAAGAAAATCATCTGATATTACGATAGATAAGTATCTACGCTGTATATCTGTAGTGCTATAAGAAATACCACGATAAACATGACCTTGTTTTTCATTCCCAACTCCAGTTACGTCCCAGTAACTAAAGAAATTAACCTCAATTTTGTGTAATGCCGCTTTGACATCGTCAAACCTTGATTTTCTGATAATTGCCTCGATTTTTTTCATTTGTCTAAGTTTTAGATACTGCCAAATATATGTTAATTAATATAGCACCCTAAAAAATTTAGGGGTTCATTGTAAATTTTTATGAGTATGACAATATATACCCCTAAAATTTTAGGGTATTGTTATTTAACAGTTATAATTTTGAAGATATTAGGAATTGAGAATGGCCCTTTTAAGGAGTTTATGGTAAAATCGTCAGGAAAAGCATTAAATAGCTGACGATTGTGTAATAAAATCGCAAATACCTAAAAAAAAGAATAAAAATAAAAAAGAGAGGAGGGAATGTTGTTTTTATAACATTTTACAAATCCACAATCCTAATGAAATAGCTAAAATGCCTACACCAACGCTTAATCCCAAATAAAGAGATGTAGAAAGTATTGAAGTTTCCTTTAATAGAATATTACTTTCTAGAGCGAATGTAGAAAATGTAGTAAAGCCTCCGCAAAATCCGGTGGCTAATAACAAAGTTTGATTTTCGGTAATGTAATTATACTTTAATGTAAGTCCAATAAGAAGACCTATTATAATACAGCCTATGATATTTACAAGAAAAGTGCCAAGATAGAAATTAGAGTAGTACGAATTTAGGTTTTTTGAAATCCAATATCTTAAGATACTGCCAAAACCTCCCCCTAAAAATACAAGTAAAAATTGTTTCATACCCTATAAAGGTATAAACTAAACTGCTTTCTTGTAGCTAGATGTTAGTAAATCTAATGGATAGATTGTTGAAATGTTTTCGTCAGCTAATTTTTGAGAAGTTGTTTTCGATTTTTGTGAAACACTTAACAAACTAACTGCCAACATTGCAAGATTAACCACTATTAAAACTAAGAAAATTGTAAGAAATGTCATCATAATTATTCGCCCCTTATAGATGAATAACGCAAAATTACGTTATTTGGTATATTATACGTGCAAAATTGCTGTTTTGTTGTTGATGACTTAAATTTTGTGGTGTAGGTAAAAAATTAACTAATTTTTAAGTAAGTATTTAATACAAAGCAAAGAAATTATGAATAGTGCAAAGAAAATCCCAATCCATTTAACACCTTTAAAATTCTTTTGATGTAATTTAAAATCTTTTATATAGGAAATGCTAATAATTAGGGCAAAAACGATTGCAAATACTATGGCAAAAATGATTTGTCCTGTGCTAAACATATTTCCTATTTTTACGCAAAGCTAACGGAAAACGATAAAAAAAAGATGAAAAAGAAAATCAAAGCGGTTAAAGAATTTCATAATTCATTTGGTCTAGGAGTTTCAGAAGAGATGATTGCGGATTTAGGTGAATCCAAGAATAAATTACGTTTTAACCTTATGGAGGAAGAAAATAATGAGTATTTAGAAGCTGCACAAAACAATGATCTTGTAGAAGTGGCAGATGCACTTGGTGATATGTTATACATATTGTGTGGTACTATTTTAGAGCATGGAATGCAATATAAAATCGAAGAAGTCTTTAATGAAATACAGCGAAGTAATATGAGTAAGTTAGGTGCTAATGGCAAACCTATTTATAGGGAAGATGGGAAAGTGTTAAAGGGCCCCAATTACTTTAAACCCAATATTGAAATGATACTAGATAAATAAGAAAGGGGGGCATTCGCCCCCTTTCTTTTATGCTTTAACTTTATATCTCCATCCAAATTTATCTTCAGATTTATTGTATTGAATATTTGTAATAATCTTTTTTAGGCGTTCATTAAAACTATTTTCTATTTCGGGTAGGTCATAATCAGTATCTCTAAAACCAAAAGTAGATATTGGTGATATAACCGCAGCAGTCCCAGCACCGAACATTTCTTTTAATGAACCATTTTTAGCTGCCTCTATGACTTCTTTTACAGTAATCTTTCTTACCTCTGTTTTTATACCTTGATCTTTGGCAATTTCTAAAATACTTTTGCGCGTAATGCCATCAAGTATACGATCACTGGTAGGACCTGTAATAAGGGTGTCATTTATTCTAATGAAAATATTCATGGCCCCAGCTTCTTCAATAAATTCATGGTTGCTGTCATCTGTCCAAATAACTTGATTGTATCCTTTGGCAACTGCTAATTGTGTAGGGTAAAATTGCCCAGCATAATTACCGCCTGTCTTGGCAAAACCAACACCGCCATTTGCAGATCTAGAATACTTTTCTTCTATCAATACTTTTACCTTTCCAGAAAAATAAGACCCAGATGGTGCACAGGCTATAATAAATTTATACTCATTTGCAGGTGATGCATGAAATCCGTTTCCAGAGGCAAACATAAAAGGTCTTATATATAATGAACTTCCTTCTTTGGTAGGAATAAAATCTTTATCAAGATTTAACAAGGTTGTAAGACCGTTCATAAAGTATTCTTCAGGAATTTGTGGGATACACATTCTTTCTGCAGAAATATTTAGACGTTTAAAGTTATCTAGAGGTCTAAATAAATAAATATCGTTGTTTTTGTCTTTGTATGCCTTCATGCCTTCAAAAATAGATTGTCCGTAATGAAAAATCTTTGATGATGGGTCAAGGGTTATTGGCTGATATGGCATTATTCTAGGAGTTTCCCATGCGCCATTTTTAAATGTACAGACAACCATATGATCAGTGAATACTGATCCAAACGCTAGATTATCAAAATCTACTTGGTTAATTTTTGATGACTTTACTTTTTCTACAATGATATTTTTAGTTTCAATACTCATAAAACACTTAACTTTAGTTGAATAAAATTAAACAAATATCGCTACTAGTTCTTCTTTTTTAGATTTAAAATGACCAGTTTTGTAACTAATTCATCATTTTTGAGATTTATGAAAGGATTTAACATTTTACTTGTGTTTTTATTGGGATTGTTTTCTTGTCAAAGTCAACAACAAACAAAAATCTTATTATCTGCAAATCAAAATTCTGGGACGTTTTATGGGGAAGAATTTAATGTGAATACAGTTGTACAAGAAAGTGAAATTTGGGAAAAATATACTACAATGGCTATCCAAGATTCGGTTAAAATGCAATTTAAGACCATTGTAAAAGAAGTTTGTAAAGTAAAAGGTTGTTGGATGGTTGTTGAGCTTCCACAAGGAGAGCAGGCCATGGTCCGTTTTAAAGATTATGCATTTTTTATGCCCTCAGATATTCAAGAGAAAGAGGTGGTATTAAATGGATTGGCTTTTGTTGAAGAAATGACTGTTGATGATCAAAGGCATTACGCAAAAGACGCTAATAAATCTGATGAAGAAATTACTAAAATAACTTCCCCTAAAAGGACATTTAGTTTTGAAGCTTCGGGAGTACTAGTACCCAATTAAGTTGAAAAGAGAAATAATTACTACAGGCGATGGTTCTAAAACCATCCAAATTAAAGATTGGCAAGAGCAGTACCATTCTAAACATGGCGCTATACAAGAGGCTTATCATGTTTTTATAGATTCAGGATTAAACTTATTTAAAAATCAAGAGTTAAGTATTCTTGAAATAGGTTTAGGAACTGGGTTAAATGCTTTTATTACCTTAATTGAAGCTGAAAAACGGAATTTGACAATTAATTATACTGGTGTTGAAGCTTTTCCAGTTTCTAACGAAGAGCTTTCGCAATTAAATTATTTAGAGGAATTAAATGCAGTTGCTCGAAAAAATGAATTCAATTTAATACATAACACCCCTTGGGAAGCCCAGATTGAAATAAGTGTAGGCTTTAAGATTCAAAAAGAAAAGAAATTTTTTAAAGATATTGATGTAACCAATTCCATAGACCTTATTTATTTTGATGCATTTGGGGCACGTGTTCAACCGGAATTATGGACCGTAGAAATATTTAGTATCATGTTTAAAGCACTAAAATCTGGCGGTTATTTAGTTACCTATGCGGCTAAAGGAAGTGTTAGGCGTGCCATGTTAGAAGTTGGTTTTCTCGTAGAAAAATTACCTGGACCTCCAGGTAAAAGAGAAATGTTAAGAGCTAGAAAAGTTTAAACCTTTCACTTTTTAATTTGTTAATAGAATTTTAACATACTGTAAGTCAATAAGTTTTATTGTAATGTTAAATCGAAATTAAAATATAGATCAAGATTCATCAAAAGCAATACCTTTAAAAAATGAAAGTATTGATAACAGGTGCAACGGGTTTAGTAGGTAGTGAGTTAGTGTCTCAATGCCATGAAAGGGGATTTGCAGTCAACTACTTAACTACCAGTAAAAACAAAATTGTTTCAGAGAAAAACTATCAAGGGTATTTTTGGAATTTGACTACAAAAGAAATTGATCTTAGATGTTTTAATGATGTTTCTGTGATTGTAAATTTGGCAGGATCAAGTATTTCTAAACGATGGACGAATGAGTATAAAAAGGAAATTTTAAGTAGTAGATTAGATTCGTTAGAATTGCTGAAAGAATCTCTTTTAAAAATAGACAATACTACTGTAAAATCTATAGTATCTGCTTCTGCTATTGGCGTTTACCCCAATTCTATTAGTAATTATTATACTGAAAACGAAACAAATATTGACGATAGTTTTTTAGGGGAAGTTGTTTCATTATGGGAAAATAAGGTCAATGAATTTAAAGATTTAGGATTGGCGGTGGCTAAAGTGCGTATAGGACTAGTGCTATCTGGTTCTGGTGGAGCCTTGCCAGAAATGGCAAAACCTATTAACTATTATGTGGGATCTGCCTTTGGTTCAGGTGAACAGTGGCAATCATGGATACATGTTTTTGATCTTGCAGGTATATTTCTTCATATTGTAGCATTAAATCTTGAAGGAACTTTTAATGGGGTTGCTCCTAATCCTATAACAAATAATAAGCTGGTTAAGGAGATTGCGAAAGCTTTAGATCAACCATTATTACTGCCAAATATACCCAAGTTTTTATTGCAAACAATTCTTGGAGATATGTCATATATTTTATTTGCAAGTCAAAGAGTAAGCAGTAAAAAAATAGAGGAAGAAGGCTTTATTTTTAAACATACCAATATTTGCCAAGCCCTTGCTGATATATACGATAGAGATGTAGCCTGTGATAAGTCACGAACAAAAAATACAAATGAGATGGTGTCTTAATGAGATTTGAGCATCATTTTAATAAATTTAAATCCGCTTTTTGGCGGATTTTTTTTTATTCTTTTGTGACATTTTGACATTTTTAAAGAATTGGCAGTACTTTTGCCTGCTTTTAAGCAGCGATTTAAATTACAACAAATTATGAGTGATAAAGAAAACATGTTGGAAGATGAATTCTTGGATGATGCGCTTTTAGATAGTGATGACCAAGAGCAAAAGCCAAATAATGAAGATGAAGGTGTAGAATTGTCTGTTGAAGAGACACTTAGTGAAGAACTTGCCAAAGAAAAAGATAAGTTTTTAAGATTATTTGCTGAGTTTGAAAATTATAAAAGACGTACATCTAAGGAGCGTATGGACTTGTTTAAAACTGCAGGTCAGGAAGTTATTGTTTCCTTATTACCAGTAATGGATGATTTTGATAGGGCTATGAAGGAATTAGCAAAGTCTGATGATAAAGAAACTTTTAAGGGTATTGAGTTAATCAATGTTAAACTAATAGAGACTTTAAAATCTAAAGGATTAGAAATATTAGAAGTTAAGGCTGGTGATGTTTTTGATGCAGATATTCATGAAGCTATTACTCAAATTCCTGCTCCGGACAAGAAGATGAAAGGTAAAATAATTGATGTCATTGAAAAAGGTTTTAAGTTAGGTGACCGTATTATTAGGCATCCAAAAGTTGTAGTAGGAAATTAAAAATTTGTCATGAAGGAAGATTATTATGAAGTTTTAGGCATCAGTAAAAGTGCATCTGCTGCAGAAATAAAGAAAGCCTATCGAAAGAAAGCATTACAGTACCATCCTGATAAAAATCCAGGGGATAATGCTGCGGAAGAGAAGTTTAAAAAATCTGCTGAAGCTTATGAAATTTTAAGTGATTCTGATAAAAAAGCTCGTTACGATCAATTTGGACATGCTGCTTTTGAAGGTGGCAATGGCGGCGGCGGTTTTGGTGGCGGCATGAATATGGATGATATCTTCAGTCAATTTGGCGATATTTTTGGTGGCGGCGGTTTTGGTGGCTTTAGCGGATTTGGTGGCGGTGGCGGTCAAAGACGAGTAAAAGGAAGTAACTTACGTATAAGAGTAACTTTAACGTTAGAAGAAATTGCTAATGGTGTTGAAAAGAAAGTTAAAGTAAAAAGAAAAGTACAAGCAGAAGGTGTTACCTATAAAACATGTTCAACCTGTAATGGTAGAGGACAGGTAACAAAAATTCAAAATACCATTTTGGGAAGAATGCAAACAGCAGCTGTTTGTAGTACTTGCGGTGGTAGTGGTCAAATTTTAGATGGTAAACCTAATGATGCCGATGCCCAAGGTCTTAAAGTAACTGAAGAAACGGTTTCTATTAATATACCGGCAGGGGTAGAAGAAGGTATGCAGTTAAAGGTTCCGAATAAAGGTAACGATGCTCCAGGTAATGGAATTCCAGGAGATTTGTTAGTGGCTATTGAAACTCAAGAGCATGCTACTTTGAAAAGGGAGGGTGATAATTTACATTATGATCTTTACATAAGTATTTCTGAAGCAGTACTAGGAACATCGAAAGAAATCGATGCTGTAGGTGGTAAAGTTCGTATTAAATTAGAACCAGGTATTCAATCAGGTAAAATACTTAGATTAAGAGGTAAAGGAATTACAAGTTTAAATGGGTATGGTGCTGGTGATATTTTGGTACATGTAAATGTTTGGACTCCTAAAGAACTGAATAAAGAACAGAGGGAGTTCTTTGAAAAAATGCAGGGTACCGATAATTTTGAACCTAAACCTGAGAAATCAGATAAGTCATTTTTTGAAAAAGTAAAAGATATGTTCTCCTAGATTCTTAAAATTTGATTTATAAATAAAAAACGTATATTTGAGATAATATTGGGAGACCAATATTAATTTTCTTTTTCATAGCAATTTTTTTCCCATCCTTAATTCATTAAGGGTGGGTTTTGCTTTTTAAAGCTATTCTCAAGCGCAGTAATTGTTGTTTAAATAGAGAAATGTATAAAGGATACATAAAGAGTATATCTAGTCAAAACAATTCAATATCTTTGAATAAATTGCGTACATGAATCATATTTTGGTCGCTAAAGAGGTCACCAAACAATTTGGAAACCACACAGCTTTAAAAAACGTTTCCCTACAAATTCCAGAAAATAGTATTTATGGATTACTAGGTCCTAACGGAGCTGGTAAAACCACATTAATTCGTATAATAAATCAAATAACTTTTCCAGATAAAGGATGTGTTTACTTTGATGGTAAGCCGTTAAGACCTGAGCATATTTCACAAATTGGGTATTTGCCCGAAGAGCGTGGTTTGTATAAAAGTATGAAAGTTGGTGAGCAAGCCTTATATCTTGCGCAATTAAAAGGATTATCTAAATCTGATGCTAAAAAACGCTTAAAATATTGGTTTGAAAAGTTAGAAATAGGTGATTGGTGGAATAAAAAAATTCAAGAGCTTTCTAAGGGTATGGCGCAAAAAATACAATTTGTGGTTACTGTGCTACATGAGCCTAAACTTTTAATTTTTGATGAGCCATTTAGTGGTTTTGACCCAATAAATGCAAACCTTATTAAGGAACAAATATTGGAATTAAAAGAAAATGGTACTTCTATAATTTTTTCAACACATAGAATGGAATCTGTTGAAGAGCTTTGTGAGTATATTGCTCTAATTCATAAGTCAGAAAAAATATTGGACGGTAAATTAGCTGATATAAAAAGAGCTTATAAGAATAATATATTTAAAATAGGATTGGAAACTTCTAATCATGAGGCACTGGTTGGTGAAATACAGGGTAAATTTCAATTATTAAACAATGAATTTGATAGTAATGAAAGTCAGTTAAATTTAACTATACAGCTACCTACAAGTGACTCTAGGGAGGTTTTGAATTTTTTAAGCTCAAGAGCCAATATAAATGGTTTTGTAGAGACAATACCTTCTGCAAATGATATTTTTATAAAAACTATTCAGAATAAAAATATAGCTCATGAGTAAGTTACCATTGATTATTAAAAGAGAGTACTTGGCAAAAGTTCGAAATAAATCTTTTGTAATTATGACATTTTTGAGCCCGGTGCTTATGGTTGGTATGATTTTGCTGATCGCTTATTTAACACAGCTAAATGACAATGAAAAAAGAGTAATAAGTGTGTTAAATGAAAGTGATTATTTTTCAAATGAATTTGTCACTTCCAAAGCAACCTCCTATGTTAATTTTAAAGATATAACATTGGAACAGGCTAAGGATTCTACAGAGAGTTTAGGTTATTATGGCCTAATATATTTACCAAATGAATCTAATATTGAGCAAGTTGCGCAACGTTCATTTTTCTATAGTAAAGACACACCTAGCTCTACAGTATTGGATAAATTAGAAAATTCAATTACAAGTAGATTAAGGCAAGAAAGACTACAAGAACTTGGATTGTCCCCTAAAGAGTATGCAGAAATGGATCGGAGTTATTCAATGAATATTGAAACTTTTGATGGACTTCAAAACATAAAAGGGCTAAACGAAATTAAAGCTATAATTGGGGGTGCCTTTGGCTATTTAATAATGATGTTTATTATTATTTATGGTGGTTTTGTAATGAGAAGTGTAATAGAAGAAAAAACCAGCAGAATAATAGAAGTAATTATTTCGTCGGTAAAGCCTTTTCATTTAATGATGGGTAAAATAATTGGAACTTCTTTAGCAGGTATTACGCAATTTGGTATATGGATTGTGTCAGGAGCTATATTACTCTTTGTAGGCTTAGCTATTTTTGATATTGATCCGGCTAGTTTAACAAAAGGGGGAATTGCACCTTCCATGACTGGTAATGAAAGTGTAAATGTTGACGCTCTAACCCAAAACATGCAATTATACGCGCAAGAAATATTTGAAATACCCATTTTTGCAATGATAATTTTCTTTGTTATATATTTTGTTTTAGGGTACTTAATTTATAGTTCTATTTATGCCGCAATTGGTGCCGCCGTAGATAATGAAACCGATACTCAACAGTTTATTTTTCCCGTTATTTTACCGCTAATGTTGGCTATATATGTAGGTTTCTTTTCTGTTTTCAGCAACCCCAATGGCCCAATAGCTGTTGCATTTTCCCTTTTTCCACTAACTTCGCCTATTGTGATGCTTATGCGTTTGCCTTGGGGTATTGGGGAAGGTGGTGTACCGGTATGGCAATTGATTAGTTCTATCTTAATTTTAATAGGTACTTTTATTGGTATTGTATATGTAGCGGCAAAAATTTACCGTGTAGGTATACTTATGTATGGTAAAAAACCAAGTTATAAAGAACTATATAAATGGCTTAAATATTCGTCATGATTCAGGAGAGTACAGAAAAAATCAAAGAAATTATTGAGGACGATATCTGGGGAACAATAAGGAAATTTTTAGACCTAGGCTTTCATTATGGCGAAGGAGAAAAATCAATTCATATAACCGTAGGTCTGCTTTTATTGCTTACGGTTGCCTTTTTACTAACTAGTACCGTATTGCAAACAATCCGTAAGTTTTTCACAAGAAAAATGGAGGTAGACGATAAGCTTAAGTTTATTAGTATTTTCAAGTTCATTAAATATTTGGTGTATGTTGTTGTAATCTTATTTACAATGAGCGCTGCTGGTATCGATATTACTATACTGATTACGGCATCTGCTGCATTATTCGTGGGACTTGGACTTGCTTTGCAAGAATTATTTCAAGATATCATTGGAGGTATTTTTATTATAGTAGATAAATCATTACGAGTTGGAGATATTATTGAAATAGACAGTAAAGTTGGTAAGGTATTCGAGATAAAGCTTAGGACTACTAGAGCAATTACCAGAGATGATAAAGTCATTATTATTCCAAATCATAAATTTATAAGTGATATTGTATATAACTATACCCAAAACCATAAAACAACTAGAGAATTAATACGTTTAGGTGTAGCCTATGGTAGTGATGTTCAATTGGTTACTAAAATTCTTTTGGATGTTGTTAAAACACAAAGAAATGTTTTAAAAAGCCCTAAACCTTTTGTTGTTTTCGAAGATTTTGGCGATTCTGCTTTAGTGTTTACTTTAAATTTTTATATAACCGATAGTTTTTCCGATCCACGAATTAAAAGTGATTTACGATATAAAATAGATGCGGACTTTAGAAAAAACAAAATTACCATACCATTTCCTCAAAGAGATATACATTTATTTCAGCAAGGGCCTTTTCAACATAGTAATGTATCAAATGCATCGAATAATGAAAAAGCATAGTTGCTTGCTTTGGGTACTTGTACTGGTAGCTACGGTAAATAATATCTACTCACAAACACCAGATGTATTTAGGATAGAGTATATGCTAATGCCAGAGAACAGTGGTGATATTGAAACTTCGCGGATAAAACTAGTCTTAAATGTACCAATAGCAGTAAGAGAAAAGAAGGACTATGTTGTTTTGGGCGCAGAATATAACCGGTATAATTTTGAAGTTCCAGATGATTTGTTTCCCAGTTCTAATGATTTAAACAAATTTCACGTTGTAGATGTGAACTTGGCTTATATGTATAAATTAAGTGAAAAATGGCGTTTAATTGGAGTTATTACCCCAAGGTGGTCTTCTAATTTTGTTGAAGAATTACAAGAAGATGATTTTAATATAAATTATACCGTTGGCGCTTATAAGAATGTTAAAGACGTAGATAAACCTTATATGCTTGTTTTAGGTTTGTCATATAATAGCACTTCACCCATAGATGTGCCTTTGCCATTTGTTTATTATGAAAAACGATTTCAAAAGAACTGGTCTTATGTTATTGGAGTACCTAAATCAGGAATGAAATATTTTACTAAAAAGGGACATTTCTTTCAGACAGAGTTGTTTTTAGATGGATATTATGTTAATATCCAGAACAATATTTTACTTCCGGGGAATAATTTATCTACAGATGTTTCATCTACGGCATTATTATTGACCGTTGGTTATCAATATAAGATAACCAAGGATATGTCCGTTTACATTATTGGTGGTCGATCATTATTTCAAAATGGAGTATTAAGGGATGAAGAAAGAAATGATATTTTCACCTTAAACGATGCAACGGGTCTCTACTTTAGAACAGGATTTAGAATAGGAATTTAAAAAATTATTATGTCAAAAATATTAGTAATAGAGGATGAAGCAGCCATTAGAAGGGTATTGGTCAAGATTTTATCTGAAGAGAATGAATCATATACTGTAGAAGAGGCTGAAGATGGACTAAAGGGAATTGAAACTATTAAGAATAACGACTACGATCTAGTTTTATGTGATATTAAAATGCCAAAGATGGATGGCGTTGAAGTGCTAGAAGCAGCACGTAAAATAAAACCGGAAATACCTTTTATTATGATTTCGGGTCATGGTGATTTGGATACGGCTGTTAATACCATGCGTTTAGGTGCCTTTGATTATATTTCAAAACCGCCAGATTTAAATAGATTACTTACCACCGTTAGAAACGCCTTAGATAAGAAGGTTTTAGTTGTGGAAAATAAAAATTTAAAAAAGAAAGTAAGTAAGAATTATGAGATGATTGGCGCTAGTAGTGAAATAAATACCATCAAAGATATGATAGAGAAAGTAGCGCCTACTGACGCCCGTGTTTTAGTTACTGGATCTAATGGAACCGGTAAAGAACTCGTTGCACATTGGTTGCATGAAAAAAGTGCTAGAAGCGCTGCCCCGTTTATAGAAGTAAATTGTGCGGCTATACCCTCTGAACTTATTGAAAGTGAATTGTTTGGTCACGTAAAAGGTGCATTTACTTCTGCTGTAAAAGATAGAGCAGGTAAATTTGAAGCTGCAAATAAAGGAACCATATTTTTAGATGAGATTGGAGATATGAGTTTGTCGGCCCAAGCCAAAGTTTTACGTGCGTTGCAAGAAAGTAAAATATCTAGAGTAGGTACAGATAAAGATATTAAAGTAGATGTACGGGTAATTGCAGCTACCAATAAAGATTTAAAAAAGGAAATAGAGCAAGGTAATTTTAGAGAAGATTTGTACCACAGGTTAGCAGTTATCCTTATTCAAGTACCTAGTTTAAATGATAGACGAGATGATATTCCATTACTGATAGAACATTTCACTAAGAAAATTACTGAAGAGCAAGGAATGGCCTTAAAAACCTTTTCCGATGCGGCAATTAAATTACTAAAGGCATATGACTGGACAGGAAATATACGTGAACTTAGAAATGTGGTTGAGCGTTTAATTATTCTTGGTGGCCAAGTTGTTTCAGAAGACGATGTTAAATTATTTGCTAGTAAATAAGGTACGATATTTAAGTCTATTTGGCCATAGAGCAGTTTCCAATTTTATTTAAGGCCTTTTGGGTAATGTTTTTAGTTCGTAAATTATAATATTTACTGCCTTCGGATAAGTTAGGATTTAGAAGTTGAGCTTCACATTCATGGTAAATCCTATTTGCGAAAGCAGTAGCTTCTTCGCAATTAACACTAGCCACAACTTTATTCAATGAAATTTCATATTTCTCTAGTGAAGCATCAATCGTTTCAAACAATTTTTTGTTTTTAGTATCCTTTGTTGGAGTAATTTCGATAGTGGTAGGTTTTGTTGTATTTACAGCTAACAAATCGTTGGAATAGGTACTATTATGAGAGTCGTGAGAATCTAATGTTACCATCGCGTTTTCAGTAAGCCTAATAGATTTGTTTAAGTAATTTTTAGTGCCTTCTAATGTGGTTGATTTAGTTGCCTGTAAAAGTATAGCTATATTTTCAAATACACTTTCTTTTGCAATGGTACAGCCACAAACAACAAGTTGAGTTTTTGTTTTTTCTATGGCGTTAAGTGCTTTGTAGGTGTAAAACCTTGCATGATTAATGTCGTCAGTAAGTAATGCGGCGTTTATTTGAACTTTTGCATAACCCAAATTTGAATTTGCATATTCGCATTCGACATTAGTTTTAAAAGAGGAAAAAATTAAAAATGCTGTAGCACCGAGTATATATATACTTTTCTTCATATGTAGGTTGTTAAGGTGTAAAATTTGGGATTCTACAGCAATAAATTTAGTTTGTTTACTTCGTTGAAAATATTTAATTCGTTACAATACCTATGAACTCCGATAAAATGATACTAAAACAACTACTCATAATTAAATTAGATGAAAATAGAATTAGTTCGGTTAAATTTTAAATTTTATATTTCACTATGAAAAAGATAGAAATAGAAAATTACCGGGCTTATAAAGATTTTCGTATAAGTGATTGCACTACAAATGAAGATTTTGGTAAATCAGATAAGGTTTTAAAAAAAGAATTATCCGTAATTAGGCGAGAACTTGGCGAATTCCAAGATATTATTTACGCTCATGACAAATATAGTATTTTAGTATGCCTACAAGGCATGGATACAGCTGGGAAGGATAGCTTAATTCGTGAAGTGTTTAAAGATTTTAACGTAAGTGGTGTAGAAGTACATAGTTTTAAAGTGCCAACGGAATTAGAACTAAGTCATAACTATTTGTGGAGACACTATTTGGTATTGCCAGCAAAGGGTAAATTTGGAGTTTTTAATAGAACCCATTACGAGAATGTTCTTGTGACAAGGGTACATCCAGAATATATATTAAATGAACATATTCCTGGTATACACTCTGTAAAGGATATAAATCAGAAGTTTTGGGATAAACGATTTGAACAAATCAATGATTTCGAAAGGCATCTTGCAGCAAATGGAACTTTAATCTTTAAATTTTTTCTAAATCTTTCTAAAGAAGCGCAGCGTCAACGATTACTTCGAAGATTAGAGCTAAAAGAAAAACATTGGAAATTTTCACCTGGCGATTTAAAGGAGCGTAAATTATGGAGTACCTATCAAGAATGTTACGAAGAAGCAATATCAAAAACAACACATGATCATGCTCCATGGTATGTAGTGCCAGCAGATAATAAAAAGGCAACACGTGTAATTGTGGCCTCAATTCTACTTCAATCGTTAAAAAAATACAAAGATATTAAGGAGCCTATGCTAAGCGAAAAAATATTAGCTAATTTAGGCGACTATGAAGAACAGCTACAAAGTGAAAAATAGAATTGTCCTATTAGTAATTATTGTTTTTTCTAATTTGGGTTTAGCTCAAAATACGGACCAAGAACAAATTAAAAGAATTTATGATGCAGCCCTATCCCAAGGAAAAGGGTACGATTGGTTAAACTACTTATCTAATCAAATAGGAGGGCGACTTTCTGGGTCTATACAAGCGCAACAAGCTGTGGATTATACCAGAGCAGAACTAGATTCATTAGGCGTTGATGAAGTATGGTTACAGCCAGTAATGGTTCCCAAATGGGTAAGAGGTACACCAGAATTTGCATATTATGAAACAACCCCTGGTGTAACTACCAATGTGGCTATTTGTGCTTTAGGAGGGTCCGTAGCAACACCTCAACAAGGTATTAAAGCAAATATAATAGAGGTAGACGGTATTGATCAACTGGCTGTTTTAGGTAAAGATAAAATTGAAGGAAAAATTGTGTTTTTTAATAAACCCATGGATCCAACTATAATAAATACGTTTAGTTCGTATTCTAATTGTGTAGATCAACGATATGCAGGAGCTTTAGAAGCCTCTAAATTTGGTGCTTTAGGTGTTATTGTCCGTTCAATGAATCTTAGGTTAGATAATTTTCCGCATACGGGTTCAATGAGCTATGGCGAACAATTGTTTAGTGAAAGAATTCCGGCTGCTGCTATAAGCACAAATGCAGCAGATTTATTAAGCACATCTTTAAAATTAAATCCTGATATAAATTTTTATTTTAAGCAGAATTGTAAGCAGTTTGATGATGTCCAATCTTTTAATGTAATTGCAGAGATTAAAGGAACCTCTAAACCAGATGAAATTATTGTTGTAGGGGGGCATTTAGATTCTTGGGATCTAGGTGATGGCGCTCATGATGATGGTGCTGGTTGTGTACAAAGTATGGAAGTACTAAACTTGTTTAAAAAAACTGGTTACAAACCAAAACGTACGGTTAGGGTGGTTTTGTTTATGAATGAGGAAAATGGGTTAAGAGGAGGAAATAAATATGCAGAGGTAGCGGCATCACAAAATGAGAAGCATATTTTTGCTTTAGAAAGTGATTCTGGAGGCTTTACACCAAGAGGCTTTTCATTTGATAGTTCTGATAAAGACTTTGAAAAAATAAATGGATGGAAATCTTTATTTGAACCCTATTTGTTACATTATTTTGAGAAAGGAAGTGGTGGTGCGGATATTGGACCTTTAAAAAATAATGATATTGTTTTAGCTGGACTAAGACCAGATTCACAACGATATTTTGACCATCATCACTCTGATAATGATACTTTTGACCAAGTAAACAAACGGGAACTTGAATTAGGAGCTGCCGCAATGGCAAGCTTAGTTTATTTAGTTGATAAATACGGTTTCTAATTTAAGTTACTTTTTCTTAAAAATTTTTGTTTGAATATAAGTTCTTATTTATCTGAAACACTACTAGGTAAATTTTCTAGCTTATTAGATTTTAAAGAGTTGCTAACCCATTTTATGCTTAAGAAGTAATCTATTAATAATCCAAGATATTTTTCAAGAAAATTAGATAAAGGTCCCGCAATATATTTAACGATAATAAAAGATACTGAAATCATAAGGGTTATAGTACCTGCTAAAATTAAATATTTATTGAAGTGCCCCATAAGGTTGTTGAAAATGATATACCCTATTCTTTGGTGAAGTAGATATAACGGGTATGTCATTATCCCTAAATACAGAAAATAAGACTTATTAAGCCATTTTAAACGGCCTAAAATAACCATAATCATAATGGCGTATACAGAGAACAATACCGCTATAATAACGGGTTTTGAAAAGGTTTCTTGATAAATGATCATGGCCATTTTTGCATAAATCATTCTATGAAAAGTAGAAAGAATAAAACATATAAAAATAGCTGAGCTATTTTTTAAACTTATCTTTTTATCCTTATATATTTCGGCCATAAGCATACCTCCAATAAAGGCTGGTGCCCATTCGAACATTAAAAACAAGTTAAGTACACGAACTATGATATTTCCTTGCACAAACGGATAGATAACTGATAAGCCTAACCATATATAGGCAATGGTCGTTATTTTTATTTTCTTGTAACGATATAAAATTAAGTAACCAAGGGCAAGTGCATAGAATCTTAGCTCTACAGACATAGTCCAATAGGCACCATCTAACCTTTCTACATCAAAAAAGTCTTGTAACAGTGTTAAATTGAACAAAAATTGGCCAAACGTTGCATGAAATCTTGGTGCACCAAAATATATTGTTACCATGAATGTGATAAACGCACAAAGCCAATACACAGAAAATAGGCGAACTACTCTTGATTTAAAAAAGTAAGTAACAGATTTATTAGAAACCGAGAGTGTAATTACAAAACCACTAATGATAAAAAATAAATCAATAAACGCTGCACAGTATTTTATCCATTCACCTGAAAGTTCTAAAAAACTCAAATTTGTTAAGTTGTCCGCTTTGAATCCCCTATATAAATAGTGAACTAGCATTATGCCAACGGCAGCAATAAATCGAAGTAAATCTATTTGGTAAATACGTTGTTTTACAGGCATATAGTAACAATGCAATTAATTTCAATAAACAAACAACGGTAATATCTTTAAAAAAAATTATTCTACTCGATAGAAGTATTAATTATCTGGTTTAACTTCTAAGAAGTCTCAAATAATGAGCTTATTAAATTAGCTTAAACTTCGAAATCGCTAAATTTCTTTACCTTTGCTTCTTATTTAAAAATAGTATAATGGAAGAAGGAATTTACGCTAAGTTTAATACAAGTAAAGGTGAAATTTTAGTAAAATTAACACACGATAAAACCCCTGGAACAGTGGGTAATTTTGTGGCACTGGCAGAGGGAAATCAAAAAAATAGTGCAAAAGGTATAGGCAAACCATATTACGATGGTTTAAAATTTCATAGGGTTATTCCAGATTTTATGATTCAAGGAGGGTGTCCTCAAGGTAGAGGTACTGGTGACGCTGGTTATAAATTTGATGATGAATTTCATGCTGAATTAAAGCATAATGCACCTGGTGTGCTTTCAATGGCGAATTCGGGACCAGGCACTAATGGAAGTCAGTTTTTTATAACTCATGTTGCTACACCATGGTTAGATAATAAGCATACCGTATTTGGGCACGTAACTGAAGGGCAAGAAGTCGTTGATACTATAGCACAAGAAGATTTAATTGAATCTTTAGAAATTGTTAGAGTAGGTGAAGACGCTAAAAAATGGGATGCAGTAAAAGCATTCGAAAATTTTAACGCTTCTGGGGAAGCTCGTTTAGCTGCTGAAAAAGCAAAGCAAGAGGCTGAACTTGACAAAGTAGCCGCAGGTTTTGAATCAACAGCATCTGGACTTCGATATAAAATGATTCAAAAAGGTAATGGAGCACAGGCCCAAAGTGGTAAAAATGTGTCTGTTCATTATGAAGGGTCTCTTTTAAATGGTCAAGTTTTTGATTCTTCGTATAAAAGAAATTCTCCCATTGATTTTGAATTGGGAATTGGCCAAGTTATCCCTGGTTGGGATGAAGGTATTTCATTGTTGAAAGTTGGTGATAAAGCACGTTTCGTAATACCATCGAATTTGGCTTACGGTTCTGCCGGAGCTGGTGGCGTAATACCCCCAAATGCAACATTAATTTTTGATGTAGAATTAATGAAAGTTGGTTAATTAATCAACTTCTATATAAATGTAAGCACCTGTATTGTAAAGATATAGGTGTTTTTTTTGTTTAAGGCAATTACTTTTTTCTAGCTATAAAACTACTCAAAAATATTGCAATATTAATAATCATTAAAATAACAAATACGGTAAGGAAAATGGTCATATATACATAAATAAGGTCGGGGAAGGGTTAATAGATAACTAGTAGATGGGAAATAGTAGAAATGGTTGCGTATTAATGGAAATTTTATTTACAAAAATAAAATAAAAAAAACCCGAACCATTTGGATCGGGTTTTATACTATAAAAAAGTTAAGTCGTTACCTAGTCAAGTACCTTCACATTAACGGCGTTTAATCCTTTTTTACCTTGTTGTAGTTCA
>TARA_R110002051_G_scaffold313170_2_pt1 | contig 18526 bp, 12 predicted proteins | sample TARA_R110002051 | Tara Oceans TARA_R110002051 (sample SAMEA4397023) | marine metagenome | biome: Polar Biome; feature: [MES] marine water layer (ENVO:01000295) within the mesopelagic zone...; material: water (ENVO:00002006), including particulate matter (ENVO:01000060) such...
AAGCGGCGCTCGATAGCGGGCGGATGATGGATGCCGTGTCCGAGGTGGTCATCGGGTGCAATGGTGCGAGCCGGACTGTGGAGTTCGTCGTCACACTCTCGGATATCGATGCTGGCGAGGTGAGCGCGGAATCGGCCGGAAGGGTGGCGTGCCTTACCTTTAGGGACGTGACCGAGCGCCGACAGGTCGAGCACAGGCTGACCTATCTTGCCCAGCACGACCCACTGACCGGCGCTGCCTCGCGGGTCAAATTCGTCGAGACGATCGGGGAGCTGCTGGCCACGCCAAACGGCCGGGTGCGGGGTGTCAGCGTCTATCTGATCGGGCTTTCGCGGCTCAAGACGGTCAACGATACTTTGGGTCACGCCTATGGCGATGCCCTGCTCAAGCAGGTGGTGGCCCGGCTGGAACTTCTGGGGCCGATCAGCGTGGCGCGGCTGGAGGGCAACGCCTTTGCCGTGCTGCGGGAGGGACTGCTGGGCGACGACGGCGGCATGGGGTTTGCCGAAGCATTGATTGCCGAGGTGGTGCGACCCTATACACTGGACGAGCACGGGGCCATCATCGGTGCCCGGGTGGGCATGAGCGATTCCGATCTTTCGGGCAGCGCGCCCGATGCACTGGTCAGCCATGCGGGCGTCGCGCTCTCGATAGCATCGGATCAGTCGGGCAATCGCGCCCTTGCCTTTTCCAAGGAAATGGACACGCGCATCAAGTCCAAGCAGGACATGGAAATCGCGCTGCGTGCGGCGCTGGCCCGTGAGGAATTTTCGGTTCACTATCAGCCTCAGGTGGATCTCGAGACCGGAGAAATTACCGGTGTGGAGGCTCTTGCGCGCTGGACGCATCCTGAACTGGGGTCGGTTCCACCGGGTAAATTCATTCCCGCTGCCGAAGAGACCGGGCTTATCGTCGAGCTTGGCCGCTGGATTCTGCATGCGGCGGCAAGAGAAGTGGCCAACTGGCCGCGTCCGGTGCGGCTTTCGGTCAATGTTTCTGCGCTTCAGTTCGAGCTCGGCGACATCATTGCCGACGTCCGGTCGGCCCTGGCACAATCGGGCCTGCCGCCCGAGCGGTTGCAGGTGGAAATCACCGAGAGCCTTCTGGTGACCGAGACCTCTCACGTTACCGAAAAGCTTCGCGTTTTGCGTGCGGAAGGGGTCGGGATCGCGCTCGACGATTTCGGCACGGGCTATTCTTCGCTGAGCTATCTGGGCCGGTTGCCGGTCGATACGATCAAGATCGACCAGAGCTTCGTGCGGGGTCTGCCGGGGGATGGGGAGGCTTCGGCCATCATCCGGGCGGTGCTCATGCTTTCTGAGTCACTGGGCAAACATGTGGTCGCCGAGGGCATCGAGAACCAGGATCAGGCGTGGCTTCTGCGCCTTGCCGGGTGCAAGACGGGGCAGGGGTATTTCTTTTCGCGTCCCGGCCCGGCTGAAGACATCGTCGTCAAACTGCTCGCCGCCGAACATGACAGGCTGTCCACAGTCATGCGCATGGGCTGATTTGTGCCCCAAAGTTGCGAAAGATTGGCCTGGCCGGTCGGGGAATCGGGCACATTTGCCCTTCCCGCCGCACACAGAAAGCAGGCCATGCGCATTCTTGCCTCTCTTTGTCTTATCCTTGGGCTGATCGTGCCCGGCGAACCCGCCTCGGCGCAAAGCCTTGAGGATATGGCGGGGCAGATGGTCATGGTGGGCTTTCGGGGCAGTTCCGCCGATGCCGCTGGCGTGCGGGCCGTGCGTGAACAGATCGCGCGGGGCGAAATCGGTGGCGTGACGTTCCTGCGCATCAATGTGGACAGCCTTGCGGCGGTGAGCGGCATCAACCGCAGCCTGATCGCGGCGCGTCCATGGCTTCCGCCGTTCATCGCGCTCGACCAGGAGGGCGGGCAGATCGAGCGGCTCACGGCGGCAGTCGGATTTGATGAGATTCCCTCGGCACGCGCTGTTGCGGCCCAGACGCCGGATCGCGCCAGGGCAATCTATGCCGGTCTGGCCGGCGATCTGGCGCGGCTGGGTTTCAACGTCAATTTCGGGCCGGTGGTCGATCTCGATATCAACCCCGACAATCCGATCATCGCCCGCTATGAGCGCGCCTATGGCACTGATCCGGTTCAAGTTACCGCGCTGGCCTCGGCATTTGTCGAGGCGCATCGCGGCGCAGGCATGGCGACGGCGCTCAAGCATTTTCCCGGCCATGGGTCGAGTGCTGCGGATACCCATGAGGGGTTTGTGGATGTCACCGGGATGTGGCAGCCGGTCGAGCTCGAACCCTATCGGGACATGATCGATGCCGATCTGGCCGACATGGTGATGGTAGCCCATCTTTATAACGCCGATGTCCAGGGCAACGATGCCCGGCAGCTTCCGTCGAGTCTCTCACGCACCTGGATCGAGGGCGTGCTGCGTCGCGAGTTGGGATTTGCCGGCGTGGCGATCAGCGACGATCTGGAAATGGGGGCCATCCGCTCGCGGTTCGATCTGCACGACACCGTTGTGGTTGCGGTGGAAGCGGGGATGGATGTCCTGCTGTTTTCCAACACCGCCGCTTATGACCGTGCGCTGGGCAGCGAAATCCATCAGATCCTTGTCGATGAAGGGCGGGCCAATCCCGAATTTGCCGACCGGATCGCGCAGAGCTACGGACGAATCCTGGCTCTCAAGCGCAAGATGGGCATGGTCCCGTGACCCGGTTCGTGGGCCTGCTCTATTCGATCTCCCTGCCGGATGGAAAGCGCGTCATCAATGCACCGTGGCGCGAATTGCTCGAAGCGTTGGGTCATAGCGACGTCAGGACGCTGCTGGCCACGGGAAATGTGGTGTTTACGGCCGAAGGCAATGACCCGCAGGCCATCGAGAAGACCGTCGAGCCGGCATTTGCCAAGGCGTTCGGCCGTCATATCGATTTCATCGTGCGTGAGGGCACCCGATGGGAACGGCTGGTGGCCGCGAACCCTTTTCCCGAGCAATCGAAAACCGACGGATCGCGCGTGGCGGTGCGCGTGATGCGCGAACCAATGGCGGCGGAGGCGCAAAGCCTGATCGAGGACCGTGCGAGCGGCGCCGAGATCGTGCGCGTGATCGATGGCGACCCGTGGATCTATTTCGGCGATGGATTTGCCACATCGAAACTGGCCGGCGTCCTGACAGCGGGGCGTACGGGCATTGGTACGTCGCGAAACTGGAATACAGTCAAAAAGATCGCCGACGCGCTGTAAGGTTTGGCGGATTGGCAAATTGGTGAAAAGCTGCTATTAGGTCAACATTACTGACGTTGTGGGGCGTCCATGGACATGTTGAACGGTTCTTTGGTGGCCGCATTCTTTTTGGCGTGTGCCACCGCTTCGTTTTCTCCCGGCCCGAACAATCTTATGGTCATGACTTCGAGCGCCAAGTTCGGTTTGGCGGCTACGGTTCCGCATGGCGTGGGCATCATGGTGGGGTTTCCCGTGATGGTGTTTGTGGTGGGGTTCGGGCTGGCCGGCGTGTTTGAAGCCTATCCCTGGATCAACACGGCCATGCGGTACGGTGCAGCGCTTTATTTCGTGTGGATGGCCTGGACAATGCTCGGCATCAGGATCGGCAATGTGCAGGGCAGCGAGCGGCCCATGCGGCTCCATGAGGCGGCGGGCTTTCAGTGGATCAATCCCAAAGCCTGGGCCATGGCGCTGAGCTTTGTGGCGCTGTTCGTTCCGGCCGGCGAGGGCAGGCTGGTCAACCTGTTGCTGGTGTCGCTGGGCTGTGCACTGGTCAGCGTCTTTTCGGTCGGGACGTGGATGGTGTTCGGGCGCGGTTTGATTGCTTTCCTGCGTAAAACGGGCACCGAAAAATATCTTGGCCCGATTCTGGCCGTCCTGATGCTGGCTTCGGTGGTCCTGTTCATCCTCTGACATAGAGGCCGGCCGAAACGATTTTGCCATCGGGGATCGCTCGTCTAAAGTGCCCGGGCCGCGCTGATGGGGAATCAGAATGCGCTTCAGGTAGGACAAGGTACTTTCTGCATGCAAGAAACGGGGACCGTCCGGCACGTCAGGGCGCTCTTTATCAGCGACGTCCATCTGGGGATGCAGGCAATTCAGGTCGAGGAACTCCTCAAGTTCCTGGCGATCCATGAGGCCGATACGATCTATATCGTGGGCGACCTGATCGATGGATGGCGTTTGCAAAAGGAATGGAACTGGCCGGCCGAGTACGATGCGCTGGCCAATGTATTGCTCGGCAAGGCACGGGCAGGAGCGCGCATCGTTTATCTTGCGGGCAATCATGACGAGTTCCTGCGCGATTATCTGGGCACCTATTTCGGCGGCGTCGAAATCGTCGATCGCATGATCCACATCACGGCGGACGGCAAGCGCTATCTGGTGATCCATGGGGACCAGTTCGACGTTGTCGTCGCCAACGCCAAATGGCTCGCCCATATCGGGGACTGGGCCTATAATTTCGCGCTGACCATCAATGCGCCGATCAACTGGGTGCGCCGTCGTATGGGGCTCAGCTATTGGTCGCTGTCGGCCTGGGCCAAGCAGAAGGTCAAGAGCGCGGTTTCGGTCATGGGGCGGTTCGAGGAAGCGCTGTCGCTCGAAGCGCGCAATTCCAAAGTCGAGGGGGTGATCTGCGGTCATATCCACCAGGCCGCCATGCACCACAAATTCGGCATTCACTACATCAATTCAGGCGACTGGGTGGAAAGCTGCACGGCCATCGTCGAGGGCCATGACGGTGCGTTCGAGCTGATCCGCTGGAAGGACATCTCTGCGCCGCCGCGCAAACGGCGCGGGCTGGGCCGGTTGCGGGCAAGCTGAGTTCTTACGAAATTGACGGTACTTGCCGCTTGCCAGTTCTGGTAGCGCGTGTGCATGGTCGCGTGTCTTTATCTCGCCTTCCGGATCCTTCCCGATGCTTCCGAGCCTGCCCGAGCGGCTGACGACGCCCGAAATGCGCACGGGCCTGTTCTATGCGGCCATGTATCTGCCGATCGGCGTCTCGACGCTGCTCTTGCCCGTGTGGCTGGACGGCAGAGGGATCGGGGAAGAGGAAATCGGCATCATCAGTGCGACGCCGATCTTTATCATGATCGTGCTCAATCTGCTTGTCGGGCGCGTAGCGGACAAGGCCAGCGACTGGCGCGGCGTAATCGTTGCCGGATCACTGGTCAGCGCAGTGGTGTCGCTGGGGTTTGTCTTTGTCGACGCGTTCTGGGGCATTTTGCTGTTCAACACCTTGCTGGTCATCCCCATCATGGCCATCGAGCCGGTGATCGACGCAGCGGCCATAAGGATGACGCGGCGGCGCGGCACCGATTTCGCGCGGGTGCGAATCTGGGGCACATTCGGCTATATCGGCGGGACGGCGCTAGCCGGATGGATGTTTGGCTGGGTGGGAATCGCCGTGTTCGTGCCGTTACTGATTGCCACGGCACTGCTGCGCGGGTTATCGGCGCTGCCACTGCCGTTCTTCCGATCGCAAAACGGGGGCGGGCAAGCCGGTGCGCCGCTGGTGAGTGCGCCCGGAGCCGGCCAGACCCTGCGGCAGGTGGCCAGGCCGTGGTTCGTCCTGACGCTTCTCGGGGCGGCAATATTACAGGCCAGCCATATGCTGCTTGTCAGTTTTGGCGCGCTGTTGTGGCTCAGAGCGGGGGTGCCGGAGGCCGCGGTGGGCATATTGTGGATCGTGGCGCCGGTCTGCGAGATCGTCACCATGCTGTTCTTTTCCCATTTCGCACGGCGGTTTTCGGCCCGGCATCTGCTGCTCGCGGCCTGTGTCAGCGGCGTCCTGCGCTGGATCGGAATGGCGTATGCAACCGATGTCTGGCAGTTGGTCTTGTTGCAGGCGCTGCACATGATGACGTTCGGGCTGGCCTATATGGGCATTGTCACCTTCATCGCCAATTGGACGAGCGAGGAAATCGCGGCCCAGGCGCAGAGCTTTTATGTTGTCATGAAGCAGATCTGCTCGGTCGTTGCGCTGCTGTTTTTCGGGACGCTGGTAGCCCATTTCGGATTGCAGAGCTTCTGGGCGGCGGGGCTGCTTTCGGCGATCGGCGCAGGCATGATCCTGATTTCGCTCTCGATCTGGTCGACCAAAGCGCAAAACGAGTCGCGCCCGCTGTCACAATAGAGTTGCGCAAATCAGGCATTCGAACAGTCGCGAGCCAACAGCCTTGCGGTACGGTCGATGCATTCCGCACAAAAACCACTTCAGTTGCGCGCTCTGTTTATCAGCGATACGCATCTGGGTATGCGCGGCGCCCAGGCGGGCGCATTGCTGGATTTTCTGCAATCGGTCGAGGCCGACTGCATCTATCTGGTCGGCGATTTCGTCGATGGGTGGAAGCTGAAGAAGAGCTGGCACTGGCCGCCGGCCTGCAACCGGGTCATTCAGCATTTGCTCGACTGCACGCGCAAGGGCGCGCGCATCGTTTATGTACCGGGCAATCACGATGAATTCCTTCGCGAATTCGCAGCGCTCCGGTTTGGCGGCATAGACGTTCGCGAACGGGCCGTCCATACCGGCGCAAACGGGCAGCGCTATCTGGTCATCCATGGAGATCAGTTCGACGTCGTCGTGCGTCATGCGCGCTGGGTCTCGTGGCTGGGGGATATTTCCTACAATCTGGCACTGCGCGCCGCCATGCTGATCAACCGGGTGCGCCAGAAACTTGGCCGCCCGCGCTGGTCGCTTTCGGCCTGGGCACGGGCCAATGTGAGCCGGGCTGCAGCGCTCGTCGAGCGGTTCGAGACGGCGTTGGTGCGCGAAGCGGCGGAGCAGGGATTTGACGGCGTGGTGTGCGGGCATATCCATGCCGCGGCTATCGCCGACCATGGGAGCGTCACCTATCTCAATTGCGGTGACTGGGTCGAGAACTGCACAGCCATCGTGGAGACAAGGGACGGGCGGTTCGAGTTGATCCGCTGGGTCGAAAAGACCGTGCCCAGTTCCCAGGCGGTTGCGCCTCTTGCCCAGGAGGTCGCCCCATGACGCGGCTGCTGATTGTATCGGATGCGTGGCATCCGCAGGTAAACGGTGTCGTGCGTTCGCTTGAAAACGTTGGCAACACGCTGGCGCGGCGCGGCTATGAGGTGAGATATCTCACCCCCGAGCCGTTCTGGACGCTGCCCTTGCCGACGTATTCGGAAATCCGGGTGCCGCTGCCATCGCTGCGGGTGGTGCAGGATATGATCGCCGATTTTGCGCCCGATCATATCCACATTGCCACAGAAGGTCCGCTGGGGTTGGCCGCACGAACACTTTGCGTGACGGGCGAGCTTGCCTTCACAACCAGCTATCACACGCGCTTTCCCGAATATCTGGCGGCACGCCTGCCCGTGCCGGTCGAGTGGAGCTATGGCTATCTGCGCTGGTTTCATGCCGCCGCATCGGCGACCATGGTGCCCACGCCCTCGGTTCTCAAACACTTGCGGCGGCGGTTCTTCCGTCACCTCGCCGTCTGGTCACGGGGGGTGGACCTTTCAGCCTTCAGCCCCGGACCCAAGGCGATGTTTGCGGGTCTGCCGGGGCCGCATCTTCTCTATGTCGGGCGGGTCGCGGTCGAGAAAAACATCGAAGCGTTTCTCGAGCTGAAGCATCCCGGCACCAAAATCGTTGTTGGAGACGGCCCGGAGCGGGGGGCTCTCACGCACCGTTTTCCCGATGTCGTCTTTACCGGACAGTTGACGGGCGCAGCGCTGCGGGATGCCTACCGCAGTGCCGATGTTTTCGTCTTCCCCTCGCGCACCGACACCTTCGGCAATGTCATGCTCGAATCCATGGCCTGCGGCACGCCCGTTGCTGGCTATCCCGTGATGGGCCCAATTGATGTGATCGGGACGGGCAAGGGCGGGGCGCTGGAAGTTGACCTGGAGTCGGCCGTTAAGCGGGCGCTTTCCATTCCGCGCTCCGAGGCGATTTCCAGAGCAAAGGAATTCACCTGGGAGGCCGCTGCCGACCAGTTTGCGCGGCGGCTTGCGCCGATCCGTTCCCGTGTCGGCATCGCTGCATAAGCCGAAACAAAAACGCACCCCTCAGGGTGCGCTTTCTCAATTCAAATTCGCAGGCCTCAGTTCAACCGGCCGCTGGCATGGGCGAGCATCGTATAGACCTTGCCACGGTTGCTCACGAGCTGGTTGAAGGTCTGCTGCATGCCATTGGGGCCGTTGGCAGCTTCGCCGAGCAATTGCTCGAATTCGCTCATATAGGCTGTTGCCGTGCGCGAGAATTCGGGATCGCGCTGGAGCTTGCGGCGCACCTCGTCGAAGGTCGACTGACCGGTGATTGTGTAGAGCCGGCGGTTGAAAGCGCCCGATTCCCCATCCTGATAGCGGTTCCAGGCGGCGGCGAGGGCATCGTCGTCGATGGCGCGGGCGATATCTTCGGTCAGGCTCGAAAGGTTCAGCGGGCGCTGGGTGCCGGCCTGCTGGCTGGCCGAAGCGTTGCGCAGGACATCACGCAGCCATCCGCCTTCCTGGGGTGCGGCGGCGGAAGCCGGCTGTTGGGCAGCGGTGCCGCGTGACTGGGTGAGCGCTTCGTTGAGCCGCTCGGACGGCGATTTTTGAGCCTCTGCCGGGCGTGGCTGGGTCATCACAGGTGCCTGCTGGCGCGTCGGCTCCGGCTGACGGGCAGGAGCGGGGCGTGCGGGCTGATGAGGTGCCGGCTCGGCCGACCGGGTCGGTTCGGCAGCGGCAAGGCGTGCCGAGGGCGTGCGCGGCGTTGCGCGGCTGGACACTTCATGGGTGCCCGGCTGGGCACGCACGATGGCATTGAGCTCGGACAACGCCTCGATCTGTTCGGCAACCACGCGGCGCATTGCCGCCGCGCTGGCCCGGGTTTCTTCGGGCAGGTCGAGTACGGAACGCTGCAATTCGTTGCGGGTCGCTTCGAGTTCCTGGCCGAGCTGAGATGCGGTGGTGCGCATGGCATCGGCGGTGTCGCCAAACCGGCGGGTAGCGTCCGAGTAAGCGCGCTCGATATCGGCGAGGAGGTCGGCCTGGGTCTGGCGCAGGGCGTCGCTGGCCCGTTGCCCTTCGCCCGAGGCGAGGTCGCCAATTGTCGAAATCTGGCCGGTGACGGCATCTGATGTCGAGGCAAGAGCCTCTTCCATGGCCTTGCGGGCCGCAATCAGGCGGCGCTCGGTCTGGTTGACCGTTTCGGCGATCGACTGGGCGAAACCGCGCAGGCGGCTGTCGATTTCCTCGGTGCGGACCGCAAAACCTTCGGCAAGCGATTCCATGGCGCCACGGCGGTTTTCCAGCGTGTCCATCGTGGAGTTGGATACTTCGGCAAGGTTGGCGGCGGCATCGGTGAAGCCGGCGGTCTCGGAGTCCAGCTTGCCCGAGAGCTGGCCGAACTGTTCGAGCATTGCAGACATGGTGTTCTGCAGCGCTTCGACGTGCTGGCTCATCATCGTACCAGCCTCTTCGGTGCCGGCCATCGCGTCGCGAACGGCGCTTGTATAGGCCTGCGTCTGCTCGCCGACATTGCCCTGCAGGCGGGCCAGATTGCCGGTCGAGGCTTCCAGAACGCGCTGGAGCAGCAAATTGGCATCGTTGAGCTTGCGCAGCGAGTCGGTGATCTCGTGCTGAATGCGATTGGACGATTCCGACATGATGTCTTCGGCGTCGCGGGCATTGGCTTCGAGCGCAGCGCGCAGCAGGTTGGTCTGGCTGCCCAGCGCGTTGGTGAGCTGGTTCTGCTTGGTGTCGATGAGTTCGGCGAATCGGTCGGTGTGTTCGGAGACGATCCGGTTGATCTCGGAAGCCTTGCGGCCCAGTTCGTCCGCCGTAGCGACGGCGCGCACTTCCACCAGATCCTCGATATGAACCGAGGCAACCTTGAGCTCTTCCATGGCCTTGCGGACCACCGCGTCCATCCGCATGGCGGTCTGTTCGACGTCGGCGGAGATGTTGGCCGTAACGTTGGCCAGCTTGTCGTTGAGCACCTCTTCGATCCGGCTGGCGCCGGTTTCAAGGTCGGACATGGACTGGCCGATGGCGCTGTGGATCGAGCCGGTGAGGGTGGATTCGATGCGATCTGCGCCGCTTTCGAGGTCGCGCATGGAATCGGTGATCGTGCCGTGGATGGCCTCGTTGAGGCCGGCCAGGCGCTCGGCGGTGATTTCGGCGCGGGTGGTGATCGCTTCGGGCAGGGTGCCCAGGCGGTCATCGACCATCTCGGTAATTGCGCTGCGGGCTTCGGTGAGGCGCGCTTCGACGAGGTCGGCGGCATCGCGGGCGCTCTGACCGACCGAAGTCGCGGCCTCGCCGATCCTGGCGGTGACACCGGATTCCGCGCCGCTGATCTTGTCGACTGCGGCGTCAATTTCACGGCCGATATTGGAATTGAGTTCGGCCACCTTGCTTTCGATGAGCTCGGACATTTGGGCCGAACGACTTTCCATCGTCTCGGTGACATTGGTCAGGCTGCCATCGATTGTGAGGCGGATGCGCTCGCCCGAAGCGTCGACCGCCGTGGTGAGTTCGCTCGTCTTGCCGGAAATCGACTCCGCCATAAGGCGGGCTTTTTCGTCGAGCGATTCTTCGAGGCCGCGGGCCTGGCCCGTGATCGAACGCTCGAGGCGTTCTGCGGACTCATCGATCAACCCGCCCATATAGCGTGTGCGCTCGGTCAGCGTTTCCGAGAGCTGGTTAGAGGTGATGTCGAGCATCGAATTCATCGCATTGGCGCGCTCGGCCAGAGTGTCGTCGAGCTGAGTGGTGCGCGCCGACAGTGCGGTATCGAGCTGCTCGGTGCGCGCATCGAGCGCGGAGGTCAGCTGTTCGCTGCGGCTGTCGAGTGCCGAGGTGAACTGTTCGGTTCTTCCATCAAGGGCAGACGTGAAGGTTTCGGTTCGGCCGTCAAGGGCCGCCGTAAGGTGCTCGGTGCGGCTGTCGATGGCCGACGTCAGATTGCCTGTGCGACTTTCAATGGCCGACGCGATTTCCTCGGCGCGGCCATCAAGGGCGGCACCGATCTGTTCGGCCCGACCGTCAAAGGCGGATGTGAGCGCTTCGGTGCGAATGTCGAGGCTGGAATTGAGCGCGTCCGCGCGCGTGTCGAGCGCAGCGGACAGGGCATCGGTGCGCAGATCGACGGCCGATGTAATGGCCTCGGCACGCGCATCGAGGGCTTCGGTGAGGGCCGCGGTCTTGGCGTCGGCCATGGCGCCAAAGCTTTCGCCGCCGGTTTCGAGGGCACTGGCAAGGGCACGGCCCTTGTCGTCGAGCAGTGTTTCGAGCCTGTTGGACCGCTCGGCGATCTCGGAGGTGTGGGCATCGAGCGAGGAGACGAGCTTTTCGCCCTTTTCACCCACGATGGTGTCGACCTGGCCGATGCGGCTGTCGAGAATGACAGAGATTTCGTCGACCCGCGCGTTGAGCTGGGCCAGAGTATCGGTTCCGGCCCGGGTCAGGATGTCGCGCGTCCGCTCGGTCGATTCCTCAAGCGCGCCATCCAGCCGCAGGCTCATGGATTCGATCTGGCTCTGGAGGGCGTTGGACTGGATCGAGAAGGTCTCATCGAGCCGATTGGTGATCCGGCTCAGGGTTGCCTCTGCCTCTTCGGCGCGGCTGGCGATCCCGTTGGAGACCGTTTCGCCCAGAGCCGTAAAGCTGGTCCCGAGAGCTTCGGAACGGCGCGAGAAATCCACAAGGATGGATTCGGTCGATCCCTTGAGGACGTCGCCGATGGTGGCCGATTTTTCTTCAATGGCCGCCGAAAACGAGATCGTGTGAGAATCGAGGGAATTGACCAGCGTGTTGATGCGTGTGTCGACCATCTCGGTGACTTCGCTGGCCCGCTGATCCAGCGCTTCGGTCAAGGCATCGGTACGACGCCCGAAGGCGGACTCGATGTTTTCCACGCCCATGCCCAGCGCGTCGGCGAGCGCTTCGGCACGGCCCTCGAATGCAGCCCGAACCTCGGCAACGCCGGTTCCCAGGGCATCGGCGAGTGCATCGGCACGACCGGCAAACGCAGCCTGTACGTCCTCGACGCCGGTGCCAAGAACCTTTGCAATCGCCTCCGCACGGCCCTCGAAGGCGGTTTCGATGCGCCCGACGCCGGCGCCCAGAGCGTCTTCGAGAATTTGGTTGCGGCTATCGAGCGCGTTGGTGAGATCGGCCGTTCTGGTGTCGAACAGGGTGTTGAGCGCGCCCGTCGTGTCGCTGAGCGCGGTTTCCACCATGTTTGAATGCCCTTCGAGCGCGATCTGGACGCTCGAGGCACTTGAGGTGAGTACGGTGTCGAGACGGTCGGTCGAGGTGTCGATTGCGCTGGCCAGCGCCTCGGCCCTGTCGGTCAGCGTGCCGTCGAGGCGGCCGGCGCTGTCGTCGAGCGCCATGATCAGATCGGCGGTGCGGCCCTCGATGGTTTCGGCAAAGCTCTGCGAGCGGCGCTCGAAGGTGGTTTCGATTGTCGTTCCAGCCGTTTCGATCGATTCCGTCATCGCCGTTGCGCGATCGGAAAGCGCCTGGGTGATTTCGCCGCCGGTGGTCTTGAGGCGGTCGGTGATCGAGGTGCCGATCTCGTTGAGATCGGTTGTTACATTGCCGTGCACGGCCGCGATGGCCTCGCGCATGCGCTCGGAATTGGTGACGACGGCGTCGCGCTGGCTGGCCAGTTCCTCGATCAACTGGCGCATGCGCGTCTCGTTGTCGGAATAGGTGCGCTCAAGGGCGGTCACTTCGTTGTGGACCATCACTTCGAGCTCTCCGGCGCGCGAGAGGGCGCGTTCAAGCCCGTCGCCGATGGCGTTGACCTCGCGGCGCACGGCCTGGCCGACGGTTGCGATCTTATGGGCGGCGGCCGATTCGGGCTCGGTCAGGCGCATGGCGGCCTGGGTCATCGAAGCGGCGGCGAGGCGCAGATCCTGGGCGCGGCGCACAAGGAAAGCAATGGAAATCATTGCCAGAATGGGGAGCGCGATAATCGCGGCGAGGGCTGCAAAATCAAGGCTCTGGACGAATTCGGCGACCGAAAGCCCTTCGGTGAAACGCGGGCCATAGCGGAGCGCGGCGATCAGGCCGACGCCGACCAGCCAGAGCAGGGACGCGGTTATGGCAAACCAGATCGGCGCGTTCGAGGCGCGCGACTGGAGGGCGTAAAGAGCGGATGCGGCGGTGGAGCGGTCGTCATTGGCGACCGAGGACGCCTGGGCGGCGATCTTGTCGGCGGCACGCAGGCGTTCGGTGTTGGTGGGGGCCTCGCGGCGCTGTTCGCGCTTGGGCTCGCGGTTTGCCGGCTGGCTTTCTATCTTGCGGGCGGGCTTGTCATCCATCGAGAAGACCGAGTCCTTGAGTGCGTTTTCGACAGCTGAAAACGCAAGCGCTGCCGGATCGTCCTTGGGTGGGGTCGACTTGTTCGCCATACTCTAAATACTCTTTACTCATGCGCCGCAAATTTTAGAAAAACGGCTTTTTCGACAATACCTTGGCGGGGGCTAGCCGCTTCGGATCCATCGCCGGCCGGGATACGGAACGCGCGGAAAAATGCCCCGCAGTGATCCCAACAGCCAATTCTCTATCGTGAGTTATACACGGTTTGGGGCCATTGCTGAAATCTTTATTAAAAGACCGTTAACGACTTTTTTCGTGTACCCACCAGGGCTGAAAATATAGCAGATATCAGAGATTAAGGGTCTTTTTATCCAATCAAGGTTAAGCTGTCGGTAGTGATTGTGACGATTGCGTGATGGTGGGAAAGATGATGCAGCCGCGGGTGGGGGTGAGCCTCGATTCATTGAAAGTGGACAGGACCAACCGGCCGATCGATCTGGTGCATCTGGCGCGTCAGACGTTGGGGGACAGGGCGCTGGAATGCGAAGTGTTGCGCATGTTTGAAAAGCAGGTCGCGATCTATTTCGAGCGGGTGAGCGCTGCGACCGATCCCCATGAAATAACCCTTGGACTTCATACGCTTAAGGGTGCCGCGCAGGGCATTGGCGCCATGGTTCTGGCCTCCCAGGCGCGGGCGGCGGAAGTCGAATTTGCCCGTGACGGCAAGCTCGACGAGGAGACGCTGGCCGATCTGGGCATGGCGGTTTCCGAGGTGTGCGGATACATTTCATCGATCGTTTCGGACTGAATTTTCGCGCCAACAATGGCGCTAAAATCCATGGACTTGTGCGTTCGGTAGCCCCACATTTGCGTTTATTGATGCGCTTGTGTGTGCGGGATGGTTTTCCTATATCCGGGGCACCTCACAGATTTATCCCCGGAGCCCTTTTCCATGCCTATGATCACGTTCGTTGAACCCGATGGCGCGCGCCGCGAAGTCGAAGCGGAAAATGGTGCGACACTGATGGAGACGGCGATCCGCAACGGGGTGCGCGGCATCGTGGCCGAGTGCGGCGGGGCGTGTACCTGCGCGACGTGCCATGTGTATGTGGAAGAGGAATGGTATGGGGTGACGGGCGGCCCCTCCTCGATGGAAGAGGACATGCTCGATTTCGCTTTCGACGTCAAAGACACCAGCCGGCTTTCATGCCAGATCAAGATCCGCGACGACCTCGATGGGCTGGTCGTGAACGTGCCGAGCCGCCAAGGGTAGGATCGGCGACGGTCTATCAGGAGTGTTCTCCGCCCTCTGCCCCGGCGAAAGCCGGGGTCCAGCAGCATCAACTACGAAATCACCGCCTGATGTCGCTCCCGTGGGCCCCGGCTTTCGCCGGGGAAGCGAAGGGAGCTAAACCCGCGCGTTCGAATGCAAAAGGCCCCGCCGAAGCGGGGCCTTGTTTTTTTGCAAAGGGATCAGTTCAGTTCGAACCTGTCGAACAGTTCGACTTCGCCTTGCGGGTCGGTGGTGTCGAAGACGTAGGAGCTGACGGTCGTCCCGTCGGGGCCGGTTTCGAGGACCGAGAACGCGGTCAGCTCGTTGCTGGCGATGCAGGGGAGGTCTTCGCCTGAGGATGCATTGGTCATTGGCGAAAACTCGGTGGGCATGACCGGTTCGTAGCCGTGCGGATCGCCGGTGACGGCGTAGTCGGCCGGATCGTAATCGAAACCGGAGGGGGCGTTGCCGCGGGCCTGGTGGCCTTCGACGTAGCAACCATAGTTGTTGCCGACATTGGAGGTCTCGAGGATGTTCATACCGGCCGGGTTCACGAAGCGATACCAGACATGGGAATGGCCGGTGTGGACGAACTGCACGCCGGCGTCCGAACGGAGCGGTTCGACGTGGTTGACGAACATATCGGCATCGACCGGATAGTCGTAACGCACGCCGGTCAAACGGCCAGCCTCGTCATAGTCGAGGATCTGTTCGGGGTTCGCGTAAGCGGGGATGGAATTGTCGCCCATGCCGTGTGACGGGTGGTGCATGAGCGCGAGCTTGACCGGAGCCGACTTGAATTGCTCGCTTTCGAGCACGGAAACCAGCCAGTCATACTGCTCGGAGCCTTCGGCCATATCCTCGAAGATGAATTCGCCCCATCCCCAATTGTCGGGGGTGTCGAGGTCGGCTGCCGCCTCGCGGTATTTGCCGCGAACGCCTTCATCCTGCGAGGGGGACCGCCAGATGCGGGTGCCGTAAAGCCCGATCATGAACACATCGCCGTAGCGGATGGCGTAATAGGTCTCTTCGCCCGGGCCGTCCGCGGGGAGGGTGAAGATTTCCTCATAGGTGGTGGTGTTGAACGAATTGTCGGCGATCCACTGTTCGCGGATTTGCGCGTCGCCCGAGGGGTTGTAGAGGTCGGCATTGGCTTCATAGAGCGCTTCGGCAACGGCGCGGGGACGCGGGTCGTTGAACTGGCTGCCCAGCGTGGTGGCGGGATTGTAGCGGCCCATCACTTCGTGGTTGCCGATGACCGGGAACAGCGGGGCGTTCTGGATGATTTCGCCGCCGTGATAGGTGGTCGTCGTGTCGAACGTGATATCGCCCTCGGTGCGCGACTGGGCCAGCGCATAGGCGGCGTGGCCCTGAAGACCGGGGAAGAAGGCAAAGCCGCGATTGTCGTCGAACCATTCCGAAGCGCGGTCGGGGATATTCTGGAGATCGCCGGAAAAGAACACGGCGTCGAGTTCGCCGACATTTTCGGCGATCTTTTGCATGTTGGTCGGGGTCATCGGCTTGAGCTGATGATCGGAGGTCAAAAGGATGCGCAGGGGCTGCCCTTCGGCGGGAAGCGGGGCGAGGGAAAATTCCCGGCTTTCGACGGTTTCGCCATTCTCGTCCGCCGAGCGCACGAAATAGGCCTCGCGCTCACCGGCCGTGAGGCCGTCCACATAGGCTTCGTGACGCCAGACGTCGCGGGCCGTGGTGGCGGAGAAGACCGAGCCGTCACCATTCTGGGTGCCGACCCAGGACTGGTTGTCCTCGGCCAGACGGCTCATCTTTATGGTTTCGGCGGCAAATTCGCGCTCGCCGACGACGACTGTGTGGTCCTCTCCTTCGAACTCGGTGAACCACACGACGTGGACGCCGTCCTGGGTGGGGAGTTGAAGGAAGGGGTCGGTCAACAAGCGCTCATCGGCCTGGCTGGCCTGGGCCATCGCGGGGATGGGGGCGCAAAGGGCGGTTGCGGCAAGAAGGCCGGCAAGGAAAAGGGTTCTGGGGGCGGGAGTCATCGCGTCCTGTCTCCTGTGGGGAACTCACAGGATGGCTCTACGATGAGGGGCTTACAGGGGTGTGACAGGGAAATGTCGGCGCGGTGACAACAGCGCACAAAAAGAAAGGCCCCCTCACCGGACCTTGCTTTGCAAGCTCCGACCTCGCCCCCCAAGGGAGAGGTACGAACCCGCGAGCGCGGGGATATACCTCTCCTTTGGGGAAATGGGCGCGGAGCGGTGGGTGAGGGAGGCTTTTGGTTATTCTCCAGCGCGCGAGTCGTGTTTTTCGCGTCGGGAGCGAGAGGGAAATTTATTCGCGCATTGCGACCTTGGCCGCGCGCGGTGTTCCAAGGGCTTCCTGCCCAGGGAAATAAGTCTCCGAACGCCGTTGTTGCGCTTGCTGGATGGGCCGGAAACCCCTAATTTTGCGCATGTTTGGCTGTGCGTGTGTCCTCCCGATGCCGCCGCCAGTTCCAAAAACTGAACCGATCTCGTTTACGGCCAGGAGACCCTCACCCGTGGCACGGCTTAACACATTCCCGGTTTCGGTCGCAGTCAAAGGGCGGCGCATCGTCATTGTGGGCGGCGACGAGGAAGCACTGGCCAAGGCGCGGCTGGCGGCCAAGACCAGCGCGGAAGTGGTTCTGTTCGCCCACGAATTCGAGGCCGATTTTTCAGGGCTGGACGTGACGCTGGTTGCGCGGTCGGTCGAGCCGGACGATTTTGCCAATGCGGCGCTGGCCTTTGTGGCCGACCATGGGCCGGAGGGCGCGCGGGCTTTGAAGCTGGCGCGCGAGGCGGGCGTGCCGGTCAACGAGGTGGACGTTCCCGAAAACTGCGATTTTTTCACCCCGGCCATTGTCGACCGGGCGCCGATTTCAATCGCCATTTCGTCCGAAGGCGATGCGCCGGTGCTGGCGCGGCTGGTGCGGGCGAAAATCGAGGCGATGCTTTCGCCGCGGCTGGGCGATATCGCGCGGCTGGCCGGATCGATGCGCGACAAGGTTGCTCGGTTGCTTTCCGATGGCGTCGCGCGGCGGCGCTATTATGAGGCGCTGGTCACGGCGCCCGATATCGAAGGTGCACTTGCGGCCGGGCAGGGCGAGGCGCGAGCCGATGCGCTGCTTGCCGAACATGCCGGTGCGGCATCGGGCACTGGTTTGGTGTGGCTGATCGGGGCCGGGCCGGGGGCGGAGGATCTGCTAACGCTGCGCGCCCAACGCCTGTTGCAGGAAGCGGACGTTATCGTTCACGACCGGTTGGTGCCCTCCGCTGTCGTCGAAATGGGGCGGCGCGATGCCGACCGGATTTCGGTGGGCAAGGCCAAAGGGCATCACTCGTTTTCGCAGGCCCAGATCAACACGCTGATCGTGCGGCTGGCGGGTGAAGGCAAGAAGGTGGCGCGGCTCAAATCGGGCGATCCGATGGTGTTCGGGCGCGCGGGCGAGGAAATCGCGGCATTGCGCAAGGCTGGCATCGCCTATTCCATTGTGCCGGGCGTGACCTCGGCGCTGGCTGCGGCAGCAGATACGGCAACGCCGGTGACGCTGCGCAAGGTCTCCTCGGGCTTCGTGTTTGCCACGGCGCATGGCGCTGACAATTCCGATCTTGCTCATTGGGCGTCGCTGGCCGAGTCGGGGCTGACGCTGGGGCTTTACATGGGCAAGTCGATTGCCGGGCAGGTGGCGGGCGATCTCATGGCGCAGGGGCTTTCGGGCGCGGTGCCGGTGGGGATCGTGGTCAATGCCGGGCGAGCCGACAAGACGCTTTATGCGGGAACTGTCGGCGGGCTGGCGTCGGGCGCAATCGATTTTGCCGATGGGCCGGCGATCATCTTTATCGGCGAAGCGGTGGCCGAAGGCGATTGGGCGCAGGCCGAAGCAATCGCGGCGCAGGTGGAGCGGGTGGCGTGATGGCGATTGCGCTTGGCGTTTCAATCGCAGCGTCATTGTCGGGCTTGACCCGGCAATCTGCAGTGGC
>TARA_R110002051_G_scaffold56046_5_pt1 | contig 18521 bp, 19 predicted proteins | sample TARA_R110002051 | Tara Oceans TARA_R110002051 (sample SAMEA4397023) | marine metagenome | biome: Polar Biome; feature: [MES] marine water layer (ENVO:01000295) within the mesopelagic zone...; material: water (ENVO:00002006), including particulate matter (ENVO:01000060) such as......
TATTTCAAACCCATCTATTGGCAAATAGGGGTTGTTTGATACTTCTTTTTAAGAAGGTATTATTTTCTTCAAAGTCACTTTGTTAACTGAACCGGTTCAGGGCACATGGGAAGGCAAAATAGTATTAAACAAGTCAGGAGACCTGCCTTATTCAAACGAACATTGTTAAACTTTCGGGATAAAGGTTTGCGTATGGGTACAGACATACTACGCTCCCGTTTATGAATTTAAACGAATGAAAAATTATTTATTGTGGCCAGCGGTCACTGTATTGTTATGTGCAAAAGTAGGTGCACAGCAAGAGCAAGATTCTACAAGAACATTACAACTAGATGAGGTTGTTGTTAGTGATTCGCGTTTTGAATTAAAACGTGAAAATTCGGGTAAAACCGTAGTTACCATTTCTCAAAAAGAATTGGAACAAAATCAAGGACGTTCGGTCGCTGAAATTATCAATACCAAAAGCGGCATTGAAATTAATGGTAGCAGAAGTTATGCCGGTCAGAACCTTTCTACTTTTGTTAGAGGTGGTAATAATAGACAAGTTTTGGTGATTATCGATGGTATTCAAGTATCGGACCCTTCGGGTATAAGTGCAGAATATGATTTAAGATTGCTGAATGCGGCACAAATTGAAAATATTGAAATTTTAAAAGGTGCTGCAAGTACACTATATGGTAATTCTGCAGCAACCGCGGTAATTAATATTACTACAAAGAAAGCTACGAAAGAAGGTCTTGCATTAGACGTTATCTCTAGTTTTGGAACCAACCAAACAGAAGCTAATCAGAATTATAATATTTCTGATTTTTCAAATACTTTTAATATAACCGCTAAGCATGGTAAACTTTCTGTTTTGGCATCTGGAGGACACCAATTTACAGACGGATTATCAGCTGCAATTGGTACGGAATCTGATGTTGTTTCTAGAATTGACGGTACTATAAAAGTAGGATATCAATTTTCTGAACGCTTTGATGTAAACGCATCGGCATTTTATAATAAACTGAACAGTGATTATGACAATGGATTCCCAATTGAAGATGCAGATTTTTATTTTACAAGTGAGCAGTCGCGTTTTGGGTTAAGTTCTGCTTATAGGTATGAAAACGGAAGTATTAATGTACATACGGCATTTAATCAGATTACACGTGCGTTTGAATCTAGTTTGCCGGCAACTTACGATTCGCAATCGTATGTATTAGATGTTTTTAATAAATACACATTTTCAGAAAACATCCATACCATAGTTGGTTTTAATTACATAGATAGCAAAACCTTATTTTCTGAAGATTATAGCTCAAATACTATTGATCCTTATATAAATGCCGTGTATGTTGGTGAGCAGGGGATTAATGTAAATGCTGGAGTTCGATTGAATAACCACAGTGAATATGGTTCTAACTTTATTTACAACATTAATCCGTCGTATCGAATTCGTATAAATGACGGATATTTAAAGTTTATGGGTAGTTATGCTACGTCTTATATAGCACCTAACTTATCTCAATTATATGGTCCTTTTGGCGCAAATCCTGATTTAGGCCCAGAAGAGGATACAACTTTAGAAGGAGGATTGGAATTTAAAGTTTCTGATGCATTTGCTATAAACGCAGTTTATTTTAATAGAACTGAAGATGACCGTATAGAATACCAAACAATTGATCCGGTTACTTTTGAGAGTCAGTATAGAAATTCTGCTGAAATTGTACATTTCAATGGGGTAGAAGTAGGTTTAAATTCAGAACTGGCACAAGGCCTGACTTTTGATGCCAATTATACCTATACTAATTCTAAAGAAGAATTGGCATTGAGAGTACCTAAAAGTAAAATCAATACAACCATAGGATATGCTATAAAAGAGAAAACATTTGTTGGATTGTCTTACCAATATGTATCAGATAGAACAGATACTGATTTTGCGACTTTTTCTCAAGTAACATTAGATAGCTTTAGTTTAGTCAATTTACAATTGAAACATCAGTTTTGTACAAATCTAAGTGCATTTTTAGCGGTAGATAATCTTTTAAATGAAGAATATACAGAGTTAGTTTCATATTCTACTAAAGGGCAAAATGTTCGTTTAGGCTTTAAGTTGAGTTTATAACAAAAAAAGGACAGCTAATTAGCTGTCCTTTTTTCATTTTGTTTTATATCTGATTTAGAACTCTAAATCATAAACAGTGTCATCTATCATTTTATCGCTCATTAGGCTGTTCTCTTTTGAACTGCTAATGATATTAATTGGATAGCGAACAGTAAAATCTCTCTTGCCCGTTTGGCCAGTAATGGCCTCTATTGCTTTTGCTAAAAGTGGTTCATTTAGGTCACCTAAAATCCCAAGATTACCATAATCTTCTTTTAAAGGAATATCTGGTTGTAATCCACTGGTAAAATCAGAAAAGCCTTCCGCATTTTCATTTCTGCCAATTAGGGGTTGAATAGCCCATAAATTATTTGGGTTTATTTTATTTACTCTACTAGGAGTATATAAATAAGAATTATCCCTATCATCTACCAATGTTGTAGAAAATTCATTTTTTCCTCTAGTAACATCACCAATTTGTATAACATCCAAATAGGGTTCTAAACTATTTATTAAAAGTTCACTTGCAGATGCTGAACTAGAAGAAGTTAAAACATATAACTTAGAAAAGCCTAATGAGTTAATGGTCTTTCCATTTACTTTGTCCGCAAAATAAACTTCTAGTTGACTGTCGCTAAATTGTTCTTGAAGCTTATTGTTATATCTCTTTCTTAAGAAAACGTCTGTAGTATTAGTACCATAAATCATACTTGCTAGTAGCCTAGTGGTATTCACGGAACCACCGGGGTTGTAGCGCAAATCCATTACTAAGTTGGTAATACCTGCAGTCTTTAAAGCCTCTACAGCTGTATATAAATCGTCATCATATTCATTTGTAAATTGATTGTACATAATATACCCTATATTTTCACCGGCAATTTCGAATGATTTGGAGATTAACACAGGGTTTTCAGCTAAGGCTTCTTCCTTTGTTAACGTAATTTCAATTTCATTAGGAACCACACTACCATTAATAAAATCGGCCATATTTAAAGTATATGTGTCATTTTCTCCAAAGAGTAATGTTTCATAATTGCTTAGTGATAATGTTTGGCCGTCTACTCCAGTAAATAAATCACCTCTTTGTATGTCAACATCCGATGCATTTGAATTTGGTACAATATATCGTACAAAGCCAAATAATTCTTCGCTGTCTTGAAAACGTACGAGTCCAAATTCTAAACCGTTACTTTTAGAAATACCGGCTAAAGAATTGGTTAGCTCACGATAATCTTCATTGAAAAAACTAAATCTATCTTCGATATATTGTAGTTTGTTTTTAAAAAAATCTGAAGGATTATCCTCGGAGTCAAGGAAAGCAGTATAGGCCGCTCTGCCAGTTTCAGTGTTTTCCCATTTATCATCGGCTAAATCATCTACATTTTCTTGCCAGAAATACCAAAAGTTCATGGCTTTCCACATAAAATCTTGTACTTCTACATCTGCTGAGCCATCTGGGTCAACCGTGTTTGTTAGAGATAAATCTTCATCTTTAGAACAGGAATAAATAACTGCTATAAAAAGTAATACTAAAATCTTCTTCATAAATAAGAAACTAAAATGTTAGGGATTTATTTCTTTTGTGTCAGTGAAAATTTTGAGTTAGAAATACTGTTGTTTAATAATAAAGTAGCATTTCTCGCATCATGTAATTTTGAACTAGAAATTACATTTGCCGGCATAATAACTTCAAAATTCCTTTTTGCACCAACACCTGTAATTTCCTGTATAGCTCTTGCTAGCATTGGTTCATTTGCGTCACCAAGAATACCTAAGTTGGTAATATCTTCATCAAGTTCAATATCTGGAATTAGGCCATCAGCATAATCAGAAAAACCAGCACTATTTTCAACTCTACTAATAATTGGTTGTAACCCCCATTTTACATTAGGGTTAATATTGCCTACTCTAGTTTCATTATATACATTTCCACCTTCTGGGTCATCTACAAAAAGCACAGAACCTTGATTTTTGCCTATGGTGGTAGTGCCAATATGTACTACATCCATATAAGGTTCTAAGCCGACCATGACTAATTCACTTGCCGAAGCAGAACTGCCGGTAGCTAGTATATAAACTTTACTAAGATTTAATGTGTTTAAAGTCGCATTAGACCCTCCATTATCTGAACCCGTAGTATTCACAAAAAAGTTATCGGTATCACTACTGTCAAAAATAGCTTGTAATTTAGCGTTGTATATAGTTCTAAATAGTAAGTTATTGGTATTTGTACCGTGAATTAAACTAGCCAATACAGCAGCTGTGGAGCCTCTACCACCTAAGTTATATCTTAAATCTATTACCAAATCTGTAACTCCTTGAGCAATAAAGTCAGCGAATACAGCATTCATAGCATCTTCGGACCCGGATACAAATTGATTATACATGAAATAGCCAATTTTACGGTCGCCAGATGTAATTACATTTGTTACTAATATTGGGTCTTCTTGTAAATTTTCTACTTTTGTTAAGGTTACATTTTTATCAATTGGGCTAATAGTATTATTCACTATTTCTGCCATATTCAATGTAAAAGTATCATTATCACCAAATAGGAGGTCTATATAATTAGTTCTATTTAATCTGGTGCCATTAACTCCAATAAAAACATCACCTCTTATAATTTCTTTAGTAGATGCATCAGAGTTTTTAACGATATATTCAACATATCCAAAAACATCATCGGTTTCGCCAATTAATGAAAGTCCAAATTGTAAACCATTACTTTTAGATACTCCTGCAGAGCTATTTACAAGTTCTTTATAATCTTCATCATAAAACGTAAACCTGTCTTCTGAAAATAGAAGTTTGTTTTCAAGAAAATCTAAAGGAATAGGGTTTTCGGTTAAATATTGCTCGTAAGCAGTTTGCGTATCAAATTTATCATCTGCTAAGTCGGGCACATCACCTTGCCAAAAATAATACGTATTTAAAGTTTGCCAAAAGAAGTTTTGAACCTCAATATCGACTTCAACAGGGGTTTCTTCTTCAGGTATTTCAGTTTCTTCTTCTATTACTGGGTCATCATCATTTTTATTACAAGAAATTACAATGAAGCCAAGACAAAGGAGGGATAAGAAAAATTTTTTCATAGGTATTTTATAAAATATTAATTAGATTTTATCAAAAAGCATTCCGACTTTCAGAAAGTTTATTAAGATAGATAAAATATGGGTTATTCTAGATACGTATATAATTAGCATAAAGATGTTAAAGGTACTTACATAAGATAAATTTTAAAATTAATTGTAACAAAAATCGTTCAACTTCGTCTTCTTTTTGTAAGCCTGTTAGCACGCTTATAAACAGCCAAACCAAAATGAAACAGACAGAATTTTTAACTATTGTAATGCCCTTTAAGGATAAGTTGTTTCGCATGGCCAAAAGGTTATTGGTTTCTACAGAGGAAGCAGAAGATGCTACTCAAGAAATATTAATAAAATTATGGTCCAAGAAAAATAAAATGGATTCTTATAATAATGTAGAGGCATTTGCAATGACGATGACAAAGAACTTTTGTTTGGACAGATTAAAATCTAAACAAGCCGGTAATTTGAAATTGGTACATAGTAATTATACCGATTCCAGTACCTCATTGCAAGGAGAGTTAGAAGCAAAAGATAGTATAAGTTGGGTAGAAAAAATTATGGATGAACTACCGGAGCAACAAAAAATGGTATTACAATTGAGAGATGTAGAACAGTATGAATACGAAGAGATAGAAAAATTATTGGATATGAAACCTACAGCCATACGGGTTGCTTTGTCCAGGGCACGTAAAACCGTAAGGGAAAAATTAATGGAAAAGCATAATTATGGAATTGCATAGAATAGAAAAATTAGTTGAAAAATATTTTGAAGCAACCACTACGGTTGCAGAAGAGGAGACCTTAAGGGAATACTTTTCAAAGGAAGACATTGCACCTCATTTAAAGCAACATGCACCTTTGTTTAATTATTTCACAAGAGCAAAAGAAGAACGCTTTACAAAGCCAGTCCCGTTAAAACCTAGAATAAATTACATGAAATGGGTTTCTGTAGCTGCGATAGCAATCTTTACGGTAGGGTTATACTTTTATGAACCAACACCGGCCCCTGTTACTTTGGCAGATGAGTATACACAAGAGGAAATTGAATCTGCACAAGAGGCCTTTGCCTTATTAGCAATGAATTTTAATAAAGGTACAGAGCAGTTATACCATTTAGAGGAATTTGAAAAAACAACAAATAAATTTTTAACAAAAAAATAAATACAATGAAAAAGATACTACTATTAACCATGTTAGTTTTGGCTCCAATTATTTCAAGAGCACAAGATATTTTCGATAAATACGAGGATAATGACAAGGTAACATTTGTTGCCATGCAACCTAAAATGTTTCAAATGTTAGGTAAAATGAGTGTAAGCTCTGATGATCCAGAAGCAAAAGAGTTTTTTGAACTCGTAAACTCAATCACCAGTTTTAAGGTAATTACTACAGATGATGCGGCTATTTCTAAAGATGTAGATAGTTGGGTTACTAATCGTCTAAAAAGTTCATCGTTTGAAGAGTTAATGAGAGTTAGAGATGGTGGTTCAAATGTCAAATTTTATGTGAAAGAAGGCAAAGATAGCGATCATGTAAAAGAATTATTAATGTTTGTAACTGGTATGAAAGATATGGACATTGATATTAATGGTAAAAAGCTAGAAACAGTTCTATTGTCCTTAACAGGAGATATTAATTTACGTTCGGTTTCTAAGCTGACTGATAAAATGGATTTGCCAGGAGGCGACCAATTAGGGAAAGCATCTAAAAAAGGGAATTAATGGTTGTTAAAAACCTACCCCTTAATATCTATTTTTTATATAAAGAGTTCATCAATTAATCAATCACTTTTACTCAAATAAGAGTAGAGGTACTAAAAACAACAATCATGAAAAAAGTAGCAGTAGTATTTTTAATGGCAATTTTACCCGCTTTGGGTTTTTCACAATCCGTTTTCGATAAATATGAGAATATGGATAATGTAGGTTCCGTAATCGTTAATAAAGGTATGATCGATTTGGTTTCTAAATTAGGAGGAATGAGTGATGATCCTGAAGCCAAAGAATTTATGGAAGTGGCAAGTGGTCTTAAGAACATTAAAGTTTTTATGACTGAAGATGCATCTGTTTCTGCAGATATGTCAGCCACAGTCAAGAAATATCTTAAATCTTCTAAATTAGAGGAATTAATGCGAGTTAAGGATAAGGATGTAAACGTAAAATTCTATGTAAGGGATGGTAATAAAAAAGACCATGTAACAGAGTTGCTAATGTTTGTTTCAGGACTTGATAATGTTGATATAGGAAAGAATGGAAGAAAGCTAGAAACAGTTTTAGTTAGTTTAACAGGCGATATTGATTTAAACAAAATTGGATCATTAACCAATAAAATGGATTTGCCAAAAGATTTAAATAAAGCATCGGGTAAATAAAACAATTTAAAAAGGGTCTTTCTCTAAAAAGTGAGGCCCTTTATTAATTTAAAAGTGCTATTATGAAAAGATTATATTTAATTGTTACGTTACTAATTGGTTTTATGGTAACGTCTTGTTCATCAGAACAAAGTTTACAACAGTATTATATTGCAAATGCCGAAAACCCAAATTTTATGTCCTTTGACTTGCCTTCTAGTCTTTTGAATTTAGAAAAGTCGGGATTAAGTGAAACTGAAAAAGATGCAGTATCATCACTTAAAAAGCTAAATATTTTAGCTTTTCAAAAAAAGGAAAATAACAAGGCTGATTATGAAGTGCAAAAGGCGGCAATTAAGTCTATTTTAAAAAGTGCTGATTTTAGTGAACTTATGAAAATGAATACTTCTTTTGGCAAAGCAACAATACAAATTAAAGGGGATGATGATACAATAGATGAAATTGTGATTTATGGAGATAATGATGAAAAAGGACTCATTCTAGTTCGTGTTTTGGGTGATGATATGAACCCCGCAAGTTTTGTGCAATTATTTCAGGCAATGGAGAAATCTAATTTTAATGGCAAAGGATTGGAACAGCTTGGAGATTTATTAAAAAGTTAAGGATACATTTTATTTATCTTAAATAAGGCCCGTTACATATGTGTAACGGGTTTTTTATTTGTGCTAAGTGCGCTTTAACATTACTTTTAATGTGACCATTCGTGAATATTGGTGTCGTAATAAATGAGAACAATTAAATAAAACCTAAAAAACATTAGAAAAATGGAAAACGCACAAGTATGGATTGACAAAGGAATTGATTTTATAATGGAATTTGGGCCAAAGATTATAGGTGCAATTTTAATTTATATTATTGGATCCTGGATTATTAAGAAGTTAATTCGTTTAGTAAGAAAGGGTATGTCAACTCAAGCATATGACGAATCATTAAAGAAGTTTTTATTAAGCTTAGTTAAATGGGCGTTAACTATCTTTTTAATAATTACGGTAATATCAACGTTAGGAGTAGAAACTACAAGCTTTGCAGCATTAATTGCCGCAGCTGGTTTAGCTATAGGGCTGGCTTTACAGGGTTCGCTTTCTAATTTTGCAGGTGGCGTTTTGCTTATGATTTTTAAGCCTTATAAAATAGGGGATTTAGTTGAAGCCCAAGGTGTACTTGGGAATGTAAAAGAAATTGAGATTTTTACTACAAAATTAATAACGCCTCAAAATAAATTGGCGATTGTACCTAATGGGGCTATGGCAAATGGGAATATTATTAATTACACTGCGGAGGGTAAAATGAGAGTGGATACTACAGTTGGTGTAGATTATGGTTCTAACCTTCAGAAAACAAAAGAAGCTTTATTAGCAATGTTAGTGGCAAATCCTAAGGTTTTAAAGGATCCAGCACCTTCAGTAAATGTTTCTGAATTAGCAGATAGTTCTGTAAACCTGGCAGTACGCCCTTATTGTAAGCCAGAGGATTATTGGGATGTATATTTTGCAACAATTGAAGGGACTAAAGAAGCCTTGGATAAAGCAGGTATTGAAATTCCTTATCCACATGAAGTTCAAATTAATAAATAAAATATACTAGAAAATAAAAAGCCCGTTGAATAAGTTCAACGGGCTTTTTTGATTTTAAGGATTACTCTTTTACAATTTGTAAATTATTTTTTCCAAAATCCAGCGTTCTTATTGGGAAAGGAATATTGATTTTACGTTCATCAAAATGTTTCTTTATAATTTTTATGGCTTTATGTCTTGCGGCATGTTCTTGTTTTATATTAAGGCAGTCTGTCCAAAAACGGACCATAAAATTGATAGAACTATCACCAAATTCTGTAAAAAAGAATTCTACGGTCTCATCATTTTTCTGTTCAAAGCTCTCACTAATTATTTTCAAAGTTAAATCTTCTACCATTTGTAGGTCACTTTCATAACCCACACCACAATTCACGAAAATTCTATTTCTGTCATTCATGGAATAATTTGTAAATGACCCATCAATAAATTTAGAATTAGGAATTACAACTACATTATTATCTGGTTTTTTTAGAATAATATTTCGAAGACTAATTTCAGTGACGAAACCAGATATGCCATCCGCTGTAATAAAATCATTTATTTTAAGCTGTGGCATAAAGGAAAGAATAAGTCCGCCAAATGTATTACTAAGCGTACCTTGAAGTGCTAAACCAATTGCCAGGCCAACGACACCAGCACCAGCTAAAATACTTGTTAATACTTTATCTAGATCAAGAACTCCCAAGGCTATAAAGAATCCTATTAAAATAATAGCAACGAATACTACTTTAGCAATAATTTCTTGTATGGAGACTTGAGATATATTTCTTAAAATGGTTCTTTTAAGAACTTTACGTATTCCTCTTGCCAGAAAATAAAATAGAATCATTACCAAAATCGCCATAGCGAAATTTGGTAATTTTAAGATGATGGTTTCTAGCCAACCATCTAATTTATCCCATAAATTATTTACTGATTCTTCAACCGAGAAATTTGTTTTCATACAATTTTAGTTTTGTGTTCGTAGGTAATATATGGTATGTGAGCCACAATCTAAAATGCATAACGCCCTCTACGGGCGTTATGAAGTATATGAACTAAAGAAATATTCTAATGCATTAATACTGGCTTAAATACCAGTGTAGTTACTGGGTGAAATTTGCTTCAATTCTTTTTTTATAGTATCAGAAACTTTTAATGTATCAATAAAGTTAGCAATAGAATCTTTATTTATTTTCTCGTTAGTACGGGTTAATCCTTTTAAAGCTTCATAAGGGTTAGGGTAGCTTTCACGTCTTAATATTGTTTGAATAGCCTCTGCCACAACAGCCCAGTTATTCTCTAGGTCTTGTTCAAATTTCTCTTTATTTAAAAGTAATTTGTTTAATCCTTTTAAAGTAGATTGCATGGCGATAATTGTATGAGCAAAAGGAACACCAACGTTTCTAAGAACTGTACTGTCAGTTAAATCGCGTTGAAGTCTAGACAATGGTAATTTTGCTGAAAGGTGTTCAAAAATTGCGTTAGCAATGCCTAGGTTACCTTCAGAGTTTTCAAAATCGATTGGGTTTACTTTATGTGGCATTGCCGATGAACCAACCTCACCAGCTTTAATTTTTTGTTTAAAATAATCCATAGAAACATACGTCCAGAAATCGCGGTCTAAATCTAGGATAATAGTATTTATACGCTTAAGGCTATCAAATAAAGCAGCCATATGGTCATAATGCTCTATTTGCGTGGTCGGGAATGAATGCTGAAGGCCCAATTTTTCTTGCACAAAATTTTGTCCAAACTCTCTCCAGTTAATAGAAGGATATGCTACAAAATGTGCATTGAAATTACCAGTTGCTCCACCAAATTTTGCAGCGCTAGGAATATCATTTAGTAAATTAAATTGTTCCTTTAAGCGCACAACATATACTAATATTTCCTTGCCTAAACGAGTAGGGGATGCAGGCTGGCCATGTGTTCTTGCTAACATGGGTATATCTGCCCATTCCAAGGTAAGTACATCAAGCTTTTCTAGTAACTCAAAATATTGAGGCACATATACGTCATTCATTGCTTCTTTAATAGATAGCGGAATTGCAGTATTATTTATGTCTTGAGAAGTTAACCCGAAGTGAATGAACTCTTTAAATTCTGATAAGCCTAACGTATCAAATGCCTTTTTTATAAAATATTCAACGGCTTTAACATCATGGTTAGTAACCTTTTCAATCTCTTTAATTTCCTGAGCATTTTCTATAGAAAATTCAGTGTAAATTTTACGTAATGTATCAAACTTTGAAGTATCAAATTTTGACAATTGTGGTAAAGGTATTTCGCAAAGTGCAATAAAATACTCTATTTCAACTCTAACCCTATATTTTATTAAGGCTTCTTCTGAGAAAAAAGGAGATAAAGAATTGGTTTTTGAGCTATAACGGCCATCAATCGGTGAAATGGCATTTAATGCGTTAAGAGACATAATTAATGATTGAATTAATAAGGAACAAATATACCCATTCGTTCCATAGTTTAAAACTCAATAGGCTATTAGTTATAGTCAAATATTAAAATTTGCTAGGGTGTTACTTTTAACTTAAAAAGGACTATTTTTTTCTAAAACTTTTAAAGTCATTCTTGCCCGTGCCTTATAAGCAGCGCTACCACTCTCGTAATTTTGTTTTAAAATTAGCTGTAGTTCAGGATGTATCCAGGCAATTTTTCTTCCCAGCAGTAATAGGGTTGTCATAGAATAGGCTTTTGGGGCTACTTTATGGTCGCCAATTAGCCAATCGAATGCAGATTCGGAAATAGTATCTAAGTGATGTTGTTTAAGTCTAGTAATAAAAATAGTTGTTTTTTTTGAAAAATGATTCTGAACCAAAAGTTGACAAATTTTTGAAGCCGGCCGTATAGATGATTCTAATTTTAATTTCGATAATGAATTAATAAAGAGGTCTAAATAGGAATAAATGAAATTCACATTCTTTTTGGCTATAGCTTCCAATACCCAACTAGCTTTACACGAAATTGGGTCGGTATTTTCTGTTGAAATTTCTATAAGTACAGGTATTAAATATGGCTGATTTTCAATTTTTTCGGCCATTTTAGTTCTATTTACTCTAGAGGCATTAACATAATTCAGCACATTGCAAAGCTCCTTCTTAGTCATAAAATTGTATCTTTAATCCATATTTCCCCCAAATATGAAAGTTATAAAAAAAATTAGCCTACTGCTAGTTGTCGTTTTGGTAGCTATGCAATTTTTTAGTCCTACAAAGAATATATCTGCCGGTAACCATGTTAGTGTTTTTGTTAAGGAAACTAATCCATCATCAGAATTAAAAAAAATATTTAAAACTTCTTGCTATGATTGTCATAGTAATAATACAGCTTACCCATGGTATAATAATGTGGCACCTATTTCTTTTTGGCTGGCTGAACATGTAAATGAAGGTAAAGACCATTTAAATTTTTCTGAATGGGAAAATTATTCTTTAGATAAAAAAGACCATTTATTAGAAGAAATAGAAAAAGAAGTATTGAATGGTGCTATGCCTATAACGGAATACACTTTTTTTCATAGTGAAGCCGATTTATCAAAGGATCAGATTAATGATGTAGTTGATTGGGTAAAACGAACCAGAATTATTTATCAATTAGGGAAGCAACCAAAATAGGCACTCCGCTAACGGCATTTTTAGAAATTACCATTATATTATTGTTTCTGGAATTGGTAATTACAGGGTTTGGATCAATGAAGTAAATTGGGGTGTTAGGTTTGGCGAAATTTATTAAACTTGCCGCTGGGTAAACCTGCATAGACGTACCAATTATAATTAAAATAGCTGCTTGTTCCGTTATTTTTATGGCTTCATCTAAAAGTGGTACTGCTTCACCAAACCAGACAATATGTGGTCTTATTTGGTAACCGTTCTTACAATAATCTCCTAATAAGATATCTTTTTTCCATTCAAAAGTAACTTCGCTTGTGGAGGTACTACGTGCTTTTAACAGCTCGCCATGTAAATGAATTACTTGTGAGCTTCCAGCACGTTCGTGTAAATCATCAACATTTTGAGTTATAATATGGACGTTAAAGTGTTTTTCTAAATAAACTAAGGCCTTATGCGCATCATTGGGTTGAACTTTCAATAATTGTCTTCTACGTTGATTGTAAAAATCCAAAACCAATTTAGGGTTATTCTTAAAACCTTCAGGTGAGGCAACCGCCATAACATCATGTCCTTCCCAAAGACCGTTAGAATCTCTAAATGTTTTTAAACCGCTTTCTGCAGATATTCCTGCTCCAGTAAGAATTACAATGTTTTTCATCTTTTGTATTAATTTCAGATTAAAAATATACTTTTCTTATCTTGGATGTATGATAGACATGAAGCTTTTGGCTTATTTAGAAGAGTTAATTTCAGATAATAGAAAAGAAAGATTTACAGCTATAATGGGTCAACGTACCAATTATATAACAGTTGCGGTAGAAGATGTTTTTCAAATGCATAATACCAGCGCTGTAGTAAGAAGTTGTGAGTCTTTTGGAATACAAACAGCACATTTAATAGAAGGGAAATATGGGAAACGCCTAGATGAAGAAATTGCCATGGGGGCACAGAAGTGGGTAGATATAAAACGCTATCAAGATTCAAAAGAGGTTATTGATTCGTTAAGGAATAAAGGATATAAAATTGTAGCTACAAGTCCGCATGCAGATAGTTCACTTTTGCAGGATTTTAAGTTAGATAGTAAAACCGCTTTGTTTTTTGGAACGGAGAAAAAAGGTTTAAGTGATTATGTTTTGGAAAATTCAGATGCATATTTAAAAATACCAATGGTTGGTTTTACCGAGAGTCTTAACATATCAGTATCTGCAGCAATTATATTACAGCATTTAACCACTAAATTAAAATTATCCAATATAGATTGGAAATTGACTTCAGATGAAATGATGGAATTACGATTAAACTGGACAAAGAAATCAATAAAAAGTATAAATGACATTTTAGAAAGATATAATGCAAATAATTAAAATTTACTTAACTTGTTAATGAACAATTAAATAGCCAACACATGTATACTGCATTACTTATTATTGGAATTTTATTAGCGTTCGTAATTTTAATGGCTTTGATTGCGCCTAAAAGTTACGAAGTGTCTAGAAGTATTGAATTAGACCAATCTACAGATATAGTTTGGGAGCACCTTAAGTATTTAAAAAAGCAACAAGAATGGTCTCCATGGGCTAGAAAGGACCCTAACATGGAGCAAAAATTTACTGGAATTGACGGCGAAATTGGAGCTATAAGTTATTGGAACGGAAATAAGGAGGTAGGAGAGGGGGAACAAGAAATAACTAAAATAGTAGAAGGCAAACGAATTGAACAGGATTTAAGGTTTTTAAAACCATATAAATCTCAATCAGATTGTTATATGGACCTTGAAAAACTAAATGGGAACAGATGTAAGGTTACTTGGGGTTTTAAAGGAAAAAATAAATTTCCTATGAGTATTATGATGCTGTTTATGAGTATGGATAAAATGGTAGGTAAAGATTTTGAACAAGGATTACAGAATTTGAGAAGCAATTTAAATAATTAAATTATGATAGCGTGGTTTGAAATTCCGGTGGCAAATATGGAGCGTGCTAAAAAATTCTATGATACTATTTTAGATGTAACTATTACAGTTAATAATTTTGGGGAATTTGTTATGGGTTTATTCCCAGGTAAACCAAGTATAGGACTTGCAAATGGTGCCTTAGTAAAGCACAAGCAATATGTGCCTAGCTTAACAGATGGTACCTTAGTTTACATTGCCTGCGATGATGTAGCAATTGTATTAGGAAAGGTTGAAAAGGCAGGCGGACAAGTAATTCAGTTTAAAACCGAAATAGGGGAAGGACATGGTTTTATGGGTCTGTTAAAAGATACTGAAGGTAATAGAATAGCCTTGCATTCAACAAATTAATGTATTACTTAACTAATTCAAGCAAAGCTATATCCAAATCATTTTCAAGTATAATTTTACCCTGAGTTACAATAGTTTCAGTTTCTGAAAAACTGTCATAAAGCTTAGTGCCATCTCCAAAAATTCCTTTTACGGAAATTGACTTTTTACCTTTTGGTAAATCTAATCCAATTACAACTTTATCTACATAACTATCTTTTTTTAAATATCTACTAAACACATATGGAGATTTTGAAATACGTGTATGAATCCCTGCTCCAATAGATGGGTGGTTGTTTCTAAATGTTCCTAGTTTTTGCCAATGATTTAGGATTTCTTTAGTGTCTGGCAAGCTATCTATTTCTTCCCAATTCATAAATGAACGTAATGTGGCATCCCCATTAGTTCCTTCAATGGTTAAATCTCGTGCAGTTTCATCACCGTAGTAAATTTGCGAAGCTCCAGGAGTCAATAATAACACATTTGCTGCCCGTTTTGGCGAGGTTCTTTCTTTGTCAAAAGGTTGGCCGTCATCGTGTGATGTAAGATAGTTTACAACGCTTTTGTCTTTTAATGTGGTGTGTAAAAGTTTGCTGTATTTGGTAAAAATAGATTCATAATCCTTTTCTGCATCGGTCTTAAGTTCAAAATTTATAAGACTTTTAAATCCATTATTAAAGTAATTTACTTTTTTGTCTCCGAAGTCATACTCCTGCCCACTAGATATGCCATAATTATATACCTCGCCAACCATGTAAAAAGGGGTGTCATCTAGGACTTGATCTTTATTTTTCTTTTTCCAAAGTTCAAATGCCAATGAAGATTCTTTATATAATTCGGACCATGAATTTTCATTTACGTGCTTAACAGTATCAACCCTAAATCCGTCTACTCCATATTTATTAATATAGTCTGTTAGCCACTTAATTATGTAAAACCTTGGAGCTCTTGGATAGCCAGTTCGGTCAAAAAATAAGTCTAACTCTTCAAGCTCTTCACTTAATCGCCCTTCTGTTTTCCATTTTGACATTAAGGCATCGGGTAAGTTTACAGGGGTATCGGATTCAGTGTAAATATCAGGTAGGTTAGCTACAAGGGTGCAATCCGTAGTATTTTCATAGGTTGTAAATTCGCAAGTAGGGGATGTTCTTACCCATTCTTGAGGCCAAACAGGATCTATTTCAGTTACTGGTCCTGTATGGTTCAATACCACATCTAATAAAATACGTATGCCGTTATCATGTGCAGTTTTAACCAATTCATCTAAGTCTTTGTCAGTACCAAAATTAGGGTCTAAAGCAGTCCAATCTTTTGCCCAATATCCATGATAAGCATACGTGTTACCAGTACCCTCATCAGTAGCACCATGAACCTGTTCGATCACAGGGGTAAACCATATTGCGTTTACACCAAGATTTGAGAAATAACCTTCTTGAATTTTTTGGGTAATTCCTTGGATATCGCCGCCCATAAATCCTCTTAGCTTTCCTGTTTCTGAATCACGTTCAAAATTGAGGTCATTATTTGGGTCGCCATTATTAAAACGATCGGTAAGTAAAAAATAAATAGTTGCTGCTTCCCATTGAAAATTAGGATTCTTTTTAAGGTTTTCAACAGAATCCTTAACAACTACAGTATTGTTGGGTTGATTTTTGGAATTTGGCTGACAAGAAACTAACGTTATAGCAGCTAACGCAAGTAAGAATAAGTTTTTCATTTCCCTATTATTTGCTTTAAAGCTATAACAAGGATTTGATTTTAAAAAATATTATTTCTTTCTATTGAGAACTTTATACTCTTCATAACAACTACTAATAGCGTCAAGTATTTGAAGGTCATTGGCTGTAGTGATGAAAGATTTAGAATAATTACAGTTATTTAAAATATCTTGAATATCTACTTTTTCTAACTGAAGAAATTCAGTAAGTGTTTCTCTATCAAATTTAGAAGCTAGTAAATTGCGAATTTCATCGTCTTCTCTCATTTGTCTCAGCTTTCTCATTTGAGCAGGTTTCTTACCAAACAAGTTTCTGAGTAAATCAGCAGGATTTAAAATTGCACCTAAAACTTTTGTTACTGCACTTGGGTTTTTACTACCACCTTCGTAGCTAACACCTAAGCCCGAAATACTATATTGATAAGCATTGTTAATAGGTAGGTTCTTTACATCAATTTCAAGGTACCCGGTTAGCTGATATGGTCTAACAATTACTTCTTCTAATGCATAAGCCAATTCTGTCAATGAAATTTTGGTGTCTTTAAATTTGAACATATCATTGGTGACCCTAATTTTTTGAGATTTAAACCCTAAAAAAGAAAAATATAGAGTGTCATTAACTGAAGCGGTTATTGAAAATTCTCCTTTTTCATTGGTTATAGTACCAAAGACTTGATTTAAATTTACGACATGGACACTTTCAAGTACTTCTTCAGTTTGTGCATTTATAACTATAGCGCTTAATCGTTTACTTTCTTCTGTATCTTGAGAAAATCCAATAAGGGAACTAAAAGAAATTAAGAGTAATAAAATATATTTCATGCTGTTAAGGACAGTTTTAAGGGTGCAAACAAAATAAAAAAAATACGCCGAAGCGTATTTTTAATATACAATTAACTAAAAGAAATCTCCCTTTCTTTTAGAACTCCGTCTTTTTCCAGAGTTAGGACTGCTAGATTCACTGCGATCACGTCGTCTTCCTTTAGATTCTCGATCACCATCTTTTCTTCCTCTTCCTCCTCGGTCATCATCTCTTCTGCCGCTTCTTTTTCCTTTGAAACCGCTGCCACCACCACTTCTGCGTCGGCCACCGCCACCGCCACCAGGGTTCTTGGATACTTCAACATTTACAAATCTACCATCAACTTTAAATTCAGTGAATTTATCAAGTATTTGCTGTGTAGCTTCTGCTTCAGTGTTAAAGAAAGAAAAACTTTCTTTTACGTCAACTTTAAATACGTCTTCTTGACCTAAGCCAACGGTATCTCTAATAAAATCTTTTAAAGACATCCAATCATAACCGTCTTTTTCACCAACGTTTATGAAATAGCGAACAGCACCACTAGAGGGTATTTCTGCTCTATCTCTACCTTCGCCTCGATCCCTACTATTATCGGAAGAATTAAGGTCTTTGGTTTTATTGTAATAGTTGAAGAATCTTGTGAATTCAACTGAAACAATTTTTTTTATTAAATCTTCGCGATCAATACCTTCAAAAACCTCATTGATAGCTGGTAGGTAGCTATCAACATCTTTATTTATTTTTGTGTCTTTTATTTTATTGGCTAAATGATACAATTGAATTTCGCAAATTTCCATTCCAGTTGGAATTTGTTTAGCTAAAAACTTTTGATTGATTTTGCTTTCAATTGCTTTTATTTTGCGTTGTTCACTACGCGTAATAATAACCATGGAGATACCAGATTTACCAGCTCTACCAGTTCTACCGCTACGGTGTGTATACGTTTCTATTTCATCTGGTAATTGGTAGTTGATAACATGTGTAATATCATCA